>Ga0316192_10000172_pt1 | contig 45577 bp, 40 predicted proteins | sample MerIslwburrow_MG_FD_204931 | JGI IMG/M metagenome (GOLD analysis project Ga0316192, IMG submission 204931) | Coastal sediment microbial communities from Maine, United States - Merrow Island worm burrow | ecosystem: Environmental > Aquatic > Marine > Coastal > Sediment | place: USA: Maine...
CTGTTCGATTCCTGCCTGTTCGAGGGCCAATCGGCTACGTGACACATGGAAGAACTGCGTCGCCACGATTGCGGACTGCCACCCACGGGCGTCATGATCGCCGCCGCGTTCTCGGCCGTCGCCCTCGTGTTGACCCCGGCACCGTCAATGACAATCCGCTCAGCATCGATGCCCGCCGCCGCAAGGTAAGCGGCCATGACGGTGGCCTCGTCGTAGCCAGATCGACCGACGCCGCCGCTGACAATGATGTGCTCAGCCAGCCCTGCCTCGTACACCGCCACGGCAGCATCGAGTCGGGCCGCCAGCCTGGGGGCCGGAGATCCGTCGGCCCTGACCTTGTTTCCAAGCACCACAACCACGTCACTGGCGACGGCTGAGTCGGTGAGTCCATCGGCGGCCAATGCCACGGCCCCCAACAAGTAGACCAGCAACCCGACCGCAGCCGCGACCACCAGGACACGAACAGGTCGAGAGCCAACGCGGCGACGAATCACAGCCCGAGGCTACGATCATCTCCACGCCAGGTCGTGTCACCGCCCATACCGAACCTGCCTCCGCCGCTGACACCGGATGCAGATCACAATCCACATATCTGTGACGAGGCCCGCAGTCGGAACGCCGGCCACGGCATACCAACACTGCCGCCGGAGTGTCCTTCACCAATCAGCCCTCAGGGCAATCCGCTGTAGCCCGCCGCCACCAGGATCACGGACCAGCCATCTGTTGGGCCCTCAGCAGGAATCAATCTCAACCAACGCCCAAACCACTTGGAGTGGAGGAATTCTGCCAAAGTCGGAACTCCATAAGGATCGCCTCCGGCAGGCATGATGCCAGCAATATTCGGTGAAATCGGACTCGAAACGACTCAAAGAATTGTCGTGGAGCTGAGGGGAGTCGAACCCCTGGCCTCCTCGATGCGACCGAGGCGCTCTAGCCAGCTGAGCTACAGCCCCGAAGGAGAATCTACCTTAGCGCCGTCGAGAGCAAAGCGGGCTGCAATTGCGCCACGCTCCGAACTCGTTGACAATTACTGGTCGTTGACGGCTCTGGCGGGCAAAGTCTCGCCATCGTCGAGCTGGGATTCGATGTAGATCGGCTTCGCTTGCCGCCGTGAACGGCGCCGCTTGTCCTTGGCCGCCTGACGGAAGATCGGCTCGCGCTCGTCGTCGGTGGCGGTCGTCGCGGTGGTGGTTTCGGCGTCGTCTGGTGGTGGTGGTGGTGGTGGTGGTGTTTCCGGGGCCACAGGTTTTGATTCAGCGACCGCTGACTCGGCCACCTCTGACTCGGCCACCTCTGACTCCAGTGCGCCTGACGTAGTAGCCCCTGACACCGCGACCTCTGACTCCACTGCTTCTGACGCCGCGGCCACGGAGTCGAGCTCTTCTTTCAGACTCTCGACCGTGGTCTCGGGCGTTGGTGCCACCTTGTCGAGCATGGCGGCCAGTTCGGCGGCGACATCGAAGGCAGAGGCTGCCGCCGCTTGCTCCCGCTCAAGTTCCCTCAGGGACTTGGATCCAGCCTCGAGGCTGCCTTCAAGCGGAAGAAATCCGGCACGCTCGGCCCGAATCGAGATTCCTGCCGGCGGGCGCACACGCTTCTTGGCCAACTGAACTGCCCGGGCCCGCTCAACCGCGAGCATCCGGCTTCCGACATAGACGGCGACGGCAAGGTGGACCACCAGCAGTACCAGCATGACCAAGAACAGGGTGACGAAACGTCCCCGCAGGGCGATCGCCAGGAAAAACGAGAAAAAGGCGGCGAACATCGTGGCCAACATCAGCTGCCGACGCCAAGCTAGGCCTGAACACCCAAAACGGCGTCGCAGCATAGCCACCAGACCGAGACCGAGTTGTCTCCGATCACCAGAATCGTCACCGACGCCGGCCGAGTCAGCGACGGCAGAATCCAGGTGACAATAGTCGGAGTCAGCTCTCGACTGGGCGGCCATGGGGCGACTCAGAGCCCACACCCAAGCCAACAGCAGGGCGCCGAACACCGCGATCTGGATCGTCGTAGCCATTACATGGAGGACCGTTCTGTCCGCAGCGGAACATCCTGACTGCGCCGATAGGAACCGGACCTACCGCCCGTCTTCTCCCAAAGGGCAACTTCGCCTATTTCCATGTTCTTATCGGCCGACTTGCACATGTCGTAGATCGTAAGCGCAGCGACTGAACACGCTGTAAGTGCTTCCATCTCTACCCCTGTGCGATCGACCGTATCGACCTGGGACTCTACTTCGATGTAGTCGTCTTTGATCTCGAAATTTACCGAAACTGCACCGATCATGACCGAATGGCAGAGAGGCAGCAGGTCAGCCGTACGTTTGGCTGCCTGGATGGCGGCGACGCGGGCAACGGCCAGAACATCACCCTTCGTTACTGCTCCACGAGCAACGAGTGAGGTCGTTTCGGGCTGCATGTAGACCCGACCCTTGGCTACCGCACGCCGAAACGTGGGTTCCTTGGGAGTTACATCGACCATTCTTGCTCGACCCATGGGGTCCAGATGAGTTAACTCTCGCTCGGCCACACAACCAACCTAGTAGGAATCAGGCCAGAAAAGGGGTGAATCTTTCAGCCCCCAATTTGGCTCATGGATTTTGACGGCCGCAAGAAGTGGACTTGACCTATTGCATGTCCAGCCCACTTCCGATCAACCTCGCCTGCCACCGCGGCGATGATGTCCTCGTCGGACCCACCACCACGGATGACGCGCCGGAGATCGACGTGCTCGAGGGCAAACAGGCAGTTTCGCAACTGCCCTTCGGCCGTGAGTCGAATGCGATCACAGCGATCACAGAACGGCTCGTTCACACTGGCAATGACACCGAACTCTCCGCCACCGTCATCGTAGACGAAGCGCTCGGCTGGACTTGCCCCCCGCTGGACCGGAGCAAAGTCAAAATGCTCGGCGGCGATGGACAGAATCTCCTGGTACGACACAACACTGTTGTTCGACCACTCCCCTTGGGCGTCAAGGGGCATGAACTCGATGAATCGGATGACCACCCCTCGCTCCCGCCCGAAGTGGAGGAAGTCGATCACCTCATCGTCGTTGGTGCCCCGCATCAACACGACGTTGATCTTGACGGGCCTGAACCCGGCGGCCACCGTGGCGTCGATGCCATCCAGCACATCGTTGAGGGCGTCGCGGCGGGTCAGCTTGAGGAAGCGGTCGGCCTGCAGGGTGTCGAGGCTGATGTTCACCCGGTTCAGCCCGGCAGCATGGAGATCAGCGGCCACGAGCGCCATGGTGGCGGCATTGGTCGTCATCGACAGATCAACATCGAGGGCTGACAGTTTTTTGACCAGCACCGAGAGCCGCGCCCGAACGGTCGGCTCACCCCCGGTCAGGCGGATCGAGGTGATCCCACAACGTTCAACCAAAATCGTCGCCACCCGTTCGATCTCCTCGAACGTGAGCAGATCGGAGCGATCAAGCCATTCCATACCTTCGGACGGCATGCAGTACTGGCACCGGAAGTTGCAGCGGTCAGTAACCGAGATCCGCAGATCGCGATGGCGACGCCCGAAGCGGTCGATGAGATCGTTGGTCACTCGGGGAATGCTAGCCCGCCACCAACCCTGGCGACCAACCACGGGCGCTCAGGTATCGCTTCACGGACCCAGTGGACCAAACAGCATGACCTCAACCGCTCCCCCGGTGGCAACCCCGTCACCATCGGCCACGACCGCCAAGGCGTTGGCCACCGCCATGGCCCGAAGCTGGTGGGAGCCCTGCCCACCAGCGGAGCGTGCGTGCCACGCCCCATCAGCCTGGCGGGCCACCACCACCCGAACAAAGTGGGTCTTACCGTCGGGCCGTCGCAGCAGGGGCTCGTCGACAATGGTGGTCAACATGGGCCGCAGACCGTCACGTCGACCCATCATGCGCCTCAGTGCGGGCCGGGCGAACAGCTCAAAGCTGACCATGGAGCTGACCGGATTGCCCGGCAGCCCGAAGACCGGGGTTCCGGCCATCACCCCGAACGCCAGGGGTTTGGCCGGCTTGATGGCCACCTGCATCCAGTTGAAGTCGCCGAGTTCGGTGAGGATTGCCTTGACCAGGTCGAAGTCGCCCATGCTGACCCCACCGGAGGTAATGACGGCATCGGTCTCGGCCGCTCCCCGGCTCAGGGCCTGGCGAATGGCATGCTCGTCATCACGAACCAGGCCGAGATCGACCGCCTCCAGCCCCGCTTCTCGAACCAGTGACAGCAGGGTAAGGCGGTTGGAGTCACGGATCTGGCCTGGCAGCAACGCCTTGGCCCCCTCCACCAGCTCATCGCCGGTTGACATCACCCCGACTCTGGGCCGCCGATGCACCATCACCGATTCCCGTCCGACACTGGCGAGCACCCCCAGATGACCGGGGCTGAGGACCGTCCCAGGGCTGAACACATCGGCTCCGGCCGCAATGTCATCACCAACGTGGCGCAGATGGTTGCCCTCCGGCACCTCGGCCAGGACCTTCACCTCGTCGCCGACGGCTTCGGTCAGCTCCACCATGATCACGGCGTCGGCGCCGTCGGGGATCGGGGCGCCGGTCATGATGCGCATGGCCTCCCCTGCCTCCAGGGGCCGGGGAGCCACCGACCCAGCAGCGATGGTGGCCGCGATGGGAAGCACGACGGCGCAATCGGCGTCGGCTCCCACCGTGTCGGCGGCCCGGACGGCGAAACCATCCATGGCGGTGTTGGTAAACGGTGGAATCGGTTCAGGGGCGGTAACCGTCTCGGCCAGAACCATGTCGAGCGCCTCGCCGATGGCCACCTCGACTGGTTCCATCACACCGACGTCTCGTGCGATCCTGGCCCGCGCCTCTTCCAAGGTGATCATCCGGCCACGCTAGCGATCTCAGCCAACCAAGCCTTCGCGTTTGGCCACCTCGGCCAGGATCTCTCGAAACTCTGACCCAAGGTCGTCGCGTTCCAGCGCCATCTCGACCACGGCCCGGAGATAATCGATCTTCTTGCCACTGTCGAAGCGCCCTTCGGAGAACGTATAGCCCAGAATCTCCTCCCGTCCCAGCAGGCGCACCATGGCGTCGGTGATCTGGATCTCGCCGCCGACGCCCGGCTCGGTATCTGCGATCTCGTCGAAGATGGTTGGGGTGAACAGGTAGCGCCCCATGATGGCCAGGTTCGACGGAGCCACCTCGGGGTCGGGCTTTTCGACCAGGCCCTGGATCTTCACCAGCTGACCGCCCAGCGGGTCGACGGCCGCGCACCCGTAGGACGAGATGTCGTTCCTGGGCACCTCCATGAGAGCAACCACCGAACTGCCGTGCTGCTGGTAGGCCTTGATCATGCCCTTGGCCACTCCGGCCGACCGATGCATGATGTCGTCGCCCAACAGCACCATGAACGGCTCGTCACCGACGTGGTTGCGGGCGGTGCCGATGGCGTGGCCCAGACCAAGGGCCTCACCTTGGCGCACAAAGTGGATCTGGGCCATCTCCGACAGACGGCGCAGCTCGGCCAACTCCTCGCCCTTTCCCTTGGCCTCCAGCACCGCCTCCAGTTCGGGCATGCGATCGAAGTGGTCTTCCAGGACCTTCTTGTGGCGCGACGTGATGATCAAGATGTCCTCGATCCCGGCATCGACCGCCTCCTCGATCACGTACTGGATGACGGGCCGATCAACGATCGGGAGCATCTCCTTCGGCACCGCTTTGGAAAACGGCATGAAACGGGTACCAAGACCTGCGGCGGGGATAACCGCCTTACGAACCTTCGACATGGGAACCTTCGACATGGGAACCTTCGACATGGGGACCTCCGTGGCTGGGGACCGCGCCAACAGCCCCTTCGTGCCCGCGGCGGCAACACTACCAAACCCGTCCGACGCTGAATCCGATCCCGCCTGGGTAACGAACTACGCCCGAAACTCTGCGGGCCGATAGGATGTAGAGCCTGCCCCGTCGGCCGTTACCGCTACCGCCGGTGTGGACACCACGACCCGATCATCCGTCCAGGACGCCTCAAGCAAGAGCTTATGCCTACTTACGAATACAAATGCACCGTCTGCACTGACCATTTCGACGTGGAACAGCGCATCACCGAGGACGCACTCACCACCATGGAGGGTTGTGAGCAGGCAGCCGACGGCGAACACCAGTTGAAGAAGGTGTTCAGTGCCGTTGGCATCTCGTTCAAGGGTGACGGCTTCTACCGCAACGACGCCCGCTCCGGTTCCAGCCGATCGGCCAACGGCGCATCGAGCAGCGGGAGCGACTCCTCCTCATCGTCGGACTCGACATCGTCGGACTCGACATCGTCGGACTCGAAATCGTCGGGCGATTCCTCCAAGTCGACCTCAACCTCTGACGGCGGAAACGGTAGCTCCTCGGCCGGATCGTCATCGAAGTCCTCCTCGACCGGGTCGTCATCGAGTTCGTCGACGTCCAAGAGCTCCTCATCCTCATCGTAAGACTGAGTCTTCGGCCGGCCATGGTGAGCTGACGCTGACACCTCCCGCCAGTACCTGACGTCGGACATGGACGTCGGACCGAGAACAGCTGACCCTTTCGCTTCCCCCGATTGCTGAACTGATCGTGGAGTGTGGTGAACGTGGAGTCCCTTGGCCGATCAACGAACGATGTCGCCCGACCAACCATGGCTGGTGGTCGGCGGTCCGGAGCCTGGGCCCTGCGGCCTCGGCTGCGGCTACGCCTCCTGCGACGACGACTGGCAGCCATAGCTCTCGGCGGGTTGGCAGCGCTGGCGGTGGCCCGTTTCCCCTCCCCCGCTGCCGCCCCAACGGCGGCACCCGACACTGTTTCACCGATTTCGGGTAAGGGGGCAACGACGACCCACCCGGCGATACCGGCCCCATCGCCAGCACCACCCCCGGGCAAGCCTCAGACGAGCGACGCAATAGCCGATCTGCAACCGGATGAGCGGGCGGTGGCCTTGGTGGTTCCCCTGGCCGTTCCGCCCCTGGAACCCGGCGACCGGGTCGAGCTGGTGGCGGTCGCCATCGACGCCGTCGGCGATGTCGACGCCAGGATTGTCTCGCCTCCGGTTCGAGTTCTGTCGGTAGGGGCGGACGCCATCGTCGTTGCCGTTCCCGCCGCTGTGGTGTCAACCGTGATCGGCCACCAGGCAGGCGGCGCCATCGAGATCGTGGCCGTACCCTGAATGACGGGACGGTTCAGGTGCTGATCGGATCGTCGACCGAAGGCACGATTCGGGGTGTCCACACTCGGGCTGCATCGTAGTGGTGACCAACGAGGTGCCCTTGGCGCAGCGAATCGAGGAACGAGGCCGGGGAGTCGAAGTCGGGCATGACCACGTAGGCGGCCCCAATAGCGTCGGGCACGTGGGCGTCGCTGCCCGCTCCAACGGCCAGGCCATGGTCGTGGCCGTAATCGACGGCCCGGCGGTTCAACGAGCTCAGACTGGTCTTGGCGTTACGGCCCTCGATGGCGTCGACCAGGCCCTCGGCCACTAGCTCGTCGATCTCCTCGGGCCACAGGCAGTTCCGCATGGGGTCGAACGGGTGGGGGATGTAAACCACGCCGCCCTGGGCCCTGATCCGACGGGCCGACTCGATCGGGCCCAGCCCCTGAGGGATTCGCTCGCTGAGGAACAACCCGATCACCTCACCGTGGCCAACCCGCAGTTCCTCACCGATGACCACCCGGCACGGCAGCTCATTGGCCATGCGCTGCGCCCCGGCGGTCACGTTGTGATCAGTGATGCAGAGCACATCAATGCCAGACTGCTGAACGGCCAGGAGCAACTCGTCGGGGGTGGTCGTGCAATCGCCCGACCACATGGTGTGGCTGTGACAGTCGACCTTGACCCAACCCGGCGGCACCGGTTCACCCAGGTGAGGGTGGCGGGCGATCGCCGCCGGGCGGGGTTCGCTCACGCCGATGTTCCCGACAGGGCAACATCGGCGATCACGATCGACGGTGTGCTGACTCCACTGGGGAGGTGCCTCAGATCATCGCCGATGGCGCTGATGTCGAGCATGAGGCGCTGCAGAGTCGAACCAACGGTGAACTCCCCCACCGGTTCGGCCAGCTCGCCGTTGCGGATCATGCGCCCCTCCACGCCAACCGAGAAGTCACCCGAGACCGGGTTCACCCCACTGTGTAGCCCGGCGAGGCTGAATACCAGCACCCCGAGTTCGGAGCGGCTGATCAACTCTTCGAGCGAGCCCTGGCCAGGGGCAACGGCCAGGGCATGCAGCCCGGGGGTTGGCAAACCGCGGGTTCCCCGCACCGCCGAGCCGGTGGACCCGCCTCCCGCCCGGCGGCCGGTGTAGGAATCGTGGAGGAAGCCCTGGAGCACCCCGTCGAGCACCAACGGCACCCGACGGCACGCCAGCCCCTCGCCGTCGTGGGAGTCGGCACCCAGCGAGGCGGGATCGGTTGCGTCGTCGACGAAGCTCAACATCTTGGCCCCGATCTGTTCCCCCACCCGGTCAACAAAGGGTGAGCGCCCTTTGATCACCCGATCCCCGGTGAGGGTCCCGGCGATGAGCCCGATCACGGTCGCCGCCATGCGGGGGTCGAGCACGAGATCGACCGATGCCGTTGCCGGCTTGGTCGCCCCGATCAAATCAACCGCCTGCGACACAGCCCGCTCGACGACCTGGTCGAGATCGAGGTCCTGGGGTTGGCGGGCACCGTCGTAGGCAAACCCCGTCTGGGTCCGGTCACCGTCGACGGCGAGGGCCTGTACCGAGATACTGGCCGAACTGGCCTCGCTGGCGGCCTCGATCCCGGCCGTGCTGACCAGGGCAAACGAGCCCTCGTTGTCGCCATAGCCCGCCACCCGGATACCGCTGATACGCGGATCGTGGGCCCGGACCCGGCGCTCGAGCTCGACCGCCATGGCGACCTTGTCCTTGGTTGGGGTGGTGGAGACTCCCGAGTGCCACAGCTCGATGTCCACCGGTTCGACCCCGTCGGGCCGGGCGATCCCGACGAAGGGATCGGACTCGGCGAAGGTGGCGTTGTCGCGGGCCTCGGACAACATCTCGGCCACGACGTCGGGATCAAGTGACCCAGCGCTGGCGAAACCCTCCCGGCCATCGGCCAGGACCCGAACCCCGATCCCGCTGTTGTCGGCCGTCGTCAGTGATTCGACCTCACCCTCGTAGACGCGGATGTTGCGCGAGGTGCCAAACGAGCAGGCAACCTCGATCTCCTCGCCGTCGGCGGCCTGGGCCACGACGCTGCGGGCCAGGGTCAACAGATCCTCGGGCTTCATGATGCGGTGCCACCAATCGTCAGCTCGGCAACCTTCAGTGTCGGCACCCCGTCGCCGACGGGCACCCCTTGGCCGTCCTTGCCACAGGTACCGGGGGGACCCATGGCAAAGTCGTTGCCAATGGCCTCGATCTCACGCAGCACCTTGGGGCCGTTGCCGATCAGCTGGCCCTCCCGCAGCGGGGCGGTGATCTTTCCCCCTTCGATCAGGTAGGCCTCCACCATCCCGAACACAAAATCGCCCGACGCCGTATTGACCTGCCCGCCACCGAGGCGGGCGACGTAGACACCGTGGTCGACCGAAGCAATGATGTCGGCCGGATCCGACTCACCTCCGGCCAGATAGGTGTTTGTCATACGCACCATCGGCAGGTGGCGATAGCTCTGGCGGCGCCCGTTGCCCGAACTCGGTCGCCCCTCCTGGCGGGCCCGGATGCCATCCCAGAGGTAGTCGACGAGGATGCCGTCCTCGATGAGTACGTTGCGACGCCCGGGTGAACCCTCGTCGTCGATGGCGTAGCGGCCCCACTCCTCGGCCATGGTGGCATCGTCAATCAGGGTGACGATGGGCGAGGCGACCTGTTCTCCCAGTCGGTTGGCGAATGCCGAGGCGCCCTTGGCCACCAGATCGGCCTCCAGGCCGTGGCCGCAGGCCTCATGGAACAGCACCCCGCCGGAACCGGGGCCGATGACGACCGGCAGCGTGCCTGAGGGGGCGGGGCGGGCCTGGAGCTTGGTCAGGGCCCGCTGGGCCGCCTCGTTCGCCAACTTCTCCACGTCATAGCGATCGAAGATCTCAAAACCGACCGACAATCCAACCGTTTCGTGACCGGTCTGCAGCCCAGCGTCGCCCGAGGCCACACAACTGACCGAGAACAGGGTTCGGGTCTGGTCGTCGCCGGCCAACACCCCGTCGGAGTTGGCAACCAGGATCCGGCGCCGACTTTCGGCGTAACGGGCGCTGACCTGGGTGATGGCCGGATCGGCGGAACGTGCCACCTCCTCGGCCTGGCGCAGCAGCTCGACCTTGGTCGCCTTGGGGATGTCCCCGGGGGCGATGGCGACCGGCCCCGGTGTCGTCTCCACCCGTTCGATGGCGGCCGCGGTGGAGCCTGCCGATCCCGTAACGGCGTCGGCCGCCGCCCTGGCCGCCGACAACAGGCTCCTGCGGGAAAGATCGGCGGTGTGGGCAAATCCGGTGGCCCCACCGGAAATGACCCGTACACCGACCCCACGATCTCGTCCCGAGGCCAGGCTCTCGATACGGCCATCGTCGAGGTTCACCGAACCCCGACGCACGTCTTCGGCGAAGATCTCAGCCAGCTCAGCCCCTCCGGCCAAAGCTGTCCCAAGCACTTCTTCGATTGTTTCCTGACCGATCATCACCTGGCAAGGTTAGGGGTGGCTCACACCCACCTCAAGATCCGGCGCCTGGAATCCACAGACTGCAATCTGGGCCAACTGCGCCCCAGGCGGTCTTGGTCGGCCGGTTTGACCGATCGATCGTGGCGCGCCACGGTAGGGGCCATGGCTCCAACTCCCGGGCTGACGGCAACTCTGTCACTTATTGTCACCACTGCCGACACCGCCCCTGCAATCGGCTCCGGCTCGATCCCAGTGCTGGCAACACCACGATTACTGGCCCTGTGCGAGGAAGCAACGGTGGCGGCGGTCAACGCCCATCTTGACGAAGGACTGACAACGGTCGGACTCCAGGTCCGCCTCGATCACATCGCCCCCAGCCCCATCGGCCGGAAGGTTTCGGCCGAGGCCACCCTGGAGAAGGTGGCGGGTAAAAAGCTGTCGTTCACCATCGGCGCCCATGACGATCGTGGGCTGGTGGCAGCGGCTAAAGTGACCAGGGTGATTGTTGACGAAAAAGAGTTCATGGCCAAGTGCGGTATCTGAGCGCTACCGTTTTCCATCGAGGTAGCCGATCATGATTCTTGAGTCCATTGAGCACCCCCGCGACCTGCAGGGCATGAGCAACCGACAACTCGTGCAACTGTGCGAAGAGATCCGGGCCTTCATCATCGAGACCGTCAATCGCACCGGCGGCCATCTTGGCTCGAATCTGGGCATTGTCGAACTGACGGTGGCCCTGCATCGGGTGCTTTCCTCACCCCGTGACATCGTCCTGTTCGACACCGGTCACCAGACCTATGTGCACAAGCTGCTGACCGGCCGAATGCGGGGCTTCGCCACCCTCAAAAAGGGTGGCGGGCTGTCGGGGTATCCCAGTCGGGAGGAGTCGGACCACGACTGGATCGAGAACAGCCACGCGTCGACCGTTCTCAGCTACGCTCACGGTCTGGCCACCGCCATGGACCAGGGCGCCATGAGCGACGACGACGATAACGATAACGGTCGGGGGCGTCGAATCGTGGCCGTTCTAGGCGACGGTTCCCTCACCGGAGGCATGGCCTTCGAGGGCCTGAACAACCTGGGCCACGCCGGCGCCAACGTCACTGTTGTCCTCAACGACAATGGCCGCTCCTACGCTCCCACCGTCTCACTGCTGAGCGAAAGCCTGGTGAAGATCCGCTCCAACCCGGTCTACATGCGGCGCCAGCGTCGCCTGGAAAGCATCACCGAGCGTATTCCCCTGATCGGCAAGCTCTCTCTCACCGGTATTCGGGCCTCCAAGGCAGCCATCCGCGAGGCGTTCGAGCCACAGGCCTTCTTCGAGCCTCTGGGTGTGCGCTACATGGGCCCCTTCGACGGGCACGACGTAGCTGAACTGGAAACAGCCCTGGTAAATGCGGGCAAGTTCGAAGGGCCGGTTGTATTGCACGTCAAGACGCAGAAGGGGCGGGGCTATGCTCCGGCCGAGAACGATGAAATCAAGAAGATGCACGACGCGTCACCCAGCTTTCTCGACGGTGAGGTGAAGGTCGGCCCCCCTCCAGGGGAGAAGCTCGACAGCTATACCGATGCCTTCACCGAGACGGTGGTCAAACTGGGTGAGGAACACCACGACCTGGTGGCCATCACCGCCGCCATGCCGGACTCGACGGGCCTGTTGCCCTTCCGCGAGCGCTTCCCCGACCGCTGCTTCGATGTCGGCATCGCCGAGCAACATGGTGTCACCGCCGCCGCAGGCATGGCCATGGGTGGGCTACGACCCGTCATCACCCTCTACTCGACGTTTCTGACCCGAGCCTTCGATCAGGCCAATCTCGATGTCGGCCTGCACCGTCTGCCCGTGATCTTCTGCCTCGACCGGGCCGGGGTGACCGGGAGCGACGGTCCCTCCCACCACGGCATCCTCGACCTGGTGCTGATGTCGAAGGTCCCGGGCATGACGATCTTCTGCCCCTCCTCCTACCAGGAGCTGCAACAGATGCTCCAGGACGCCTACGACGTCGACGATGGCCCGGTGTGCATCCGCTGGCCCAAGACCGCAGCACCGTCGGTGACCGCCGACCAGGTGGGAACCGGACTCCGGGCCCGTCAGGTGATCGAAGGCGACGGCCAGGTCTGCCTCATCGGGGTCGGCAAAATGCTGGCGGCGGCAACCGAAGCGGCCGAGGAACTGGCAGCCGAGGGCATCAAGGCCACGGTGTGGGACCCACGGGCGGCTAAACCCCTGGATCAGGTCATGCTCGACTCCGCCGCCACCCACCGGGTGGTGGTCACCATCGAGGATGGTTTGGCCGAGGGCGGGATCGGCGCCGGCATCGCCCATCGCCTGACGGGGCTGGGGCCGGTTGTCCACGTACTTGGCGTGCCGACGACGTTCATGGCCCACAACGATGCCGACGCCATCCTGGCTGATCTCGGTCTCAATGGTCCCGGGGTCGCCGCCTCGGTGCGTCGAGCGCTGGGTTAGCCCCCGTTGGGGGCGCCCTTGTTTGCTGGCAACGCCAGCCCGGAGCCTTCATCACACTCGGCCTGGCGAACGATTCGAACCGCCTCGGCGTCGTCAACGCCCTCAACCATCACCCGGCACCGCTGATTGTGGGCCAGATGGACCACGGCCCGGAGTTCCTCCAGAGCCGCGGCCGACGCTGCCCCAGGTGCTGCCTCAAGCCCGGCATCCGCCTGCGCAGCGGGCCCAGCCTTCAACCGCGCTTCGGCCGGGGGTTCGAGCACGACGCGTACGGCGTCGAAGGGGAATCGACGGAGCAGTTCGGTGGCCGGTGAGCCCAGGGTGAAGTCCTCGAGCGCCACCCGAACCCCATGCGACTTCAGACGCTGAATGGTCGGCCAATGGCGTTCGAAGCCCAGATCAGGGTCAAGTGACAGTAACAGCTGGGAGGGTTCCAACCCGGCACGACGAACCGATTCCTTCATGGAGGGCAGAAACGATGTATCGGCGACGAAGCGGTCATCGAGCATGATGACGACAAACAATCGGGCGGAGCGTTCTCCGCCCGGCCATGAACCAACCGCGCCGAGTGCTTCATCAAGCAACCATCGGTTGGCCTTCGTCACCAACTCGGCCGAATCGATCGACCCCAACAGTTGGCGCGATGCCGCCGTCGAGGGATGGGTCTCCGGCTGGTGGGTGATCATCGCATCCATGCCAACCACCGCACCCGATCCGAGGGCAACCACCGACCTCCGGTCCAGACACAACGCACTGGACGCGACGGCGGCCACCAGGTCCCGTTCCCGGGCATCACCCTGACGACGGTGGCGATCGGTTTGTGCAGGACCGTCGGACGCCCAGGCAGGCAGCGCGTCACGTTGGCCTGCTTCAGGTTGTCGTGGATCGGTCCGAGGTCGAAGGTTCATGGTGGATTCCTCCTCGCATCGGTTTCCGACCGTAACTCTTTAGCCTCAGGGTCACGATGGCAGGGGTGAGGTGACTCCCGGGCGATGACCCGGCCCGCTACCGTTGACCCGGTGATCCTGACCTGCCCCCCGAGCCGATGTCGGCAGCGGCCTGGCTTGCGCACGATGGCCACGTCCGTCGGTGTCGCCATTATTGCCGTCTCCTGCGGCGCTTCAGCCGAGACCGCGGGTATGGCCGAGGCGGCGGCGCTCACCACACCATCGGTGTCAGCCGCGGCGGCCCCGCCACCGACCACCGCGGCCCTCGCAACGGCTCCGCCGCCAACCACGACCGGGGCGTTGCCAGGGCCGTCGGCTGAGACCCCCAGGCCGACGACCACCCGGTCCGACGCCGGGTCCGGCGATACGGGACCAAACCCCGGGAGCCCGAGCCCGACCCGGCCCGATTGGCTGGGCTCACGGGTGTTGGCCACCAACGAGAACGGCCTGGCCGACGCCCAAACCACCCCACCGGAGCTGGTTGATCGCCGCCTGCCGACGGTTGATACCATCGCCCCGCCTGCCGACCGCGACTTCAGCGCCGAGATATCACCCCTGGGTGGCGATCCGCTGGCCCGTTCGACGTGGACCGCTGACTGCCCCGTCAGCGTCGCGGAACTGAGCTACCTGCAGGTCAGCTTCTGGGGCTTCGACAATCGCCCCCACCAGGGGGAACTCATCGTCAACGCCACCGTGGCCGACGACATCGTCGGAGTGTTCCGCACCCTGTTCGAGGCCCGTTTCCCGCTGGAGGAGATGCGGATCGTCACCCCGGCCGATCTTGATGCCCCACCAACCGGCGACGGCAACAACACCACCTCCTTCGTCTGCCGTGCCGTGGTCGGCGGTACACGTTTCTCCGAGCACGCCTTCGGCCTCGCCGTCGACATCAACCCGTTCCACAACCCCTACCAGAAGGGTGAGGTCGTGCTTCCCGAACTGGCAACCAGCTACCTCGACCGTGACGGCACCAAGGCCGGGGTGATCGTGGAGGGTGGGGTGGTCGTCGAGTCCTTCGACGCCATTGGCTGGGGTTGGGGCGGTCGTTGGCAGTCGCTCAGCGACAACCATCATTTTTCCTTCAACAACCGCTGAGCAGTCGCAGCGGCCGTTGGTCAGAGCGGCCGATCGTCAACGATCCCACCCCCATGCAGGGCGATCGAGCGGGTGAGGGTGGTGGCATCGAGGAACGAACGGTCGTGGGTGACGAGTAGCACGGTCCCCTCGAAGCGGTCGAGGGCCGTTTCGAGCTGCTCGATGGCGGGCAGGTCGAGGTGATTGGTCGGTTCGTCGAGCACCAGGGTGTTGACTCCGGTGGCCTGGAACACCGCCAGCACCGCCCTGGTCCGCTCCCCCGGTGACAGCCGATCGGCGGGGCGAAGCAGATGGGATGCGCCAAGGCCGAACTTGGCCAGCACCGCCCGGCACTCCCCCGGGACCAGCCCGGTGGCCCGAACCACCGAATCGAGCACGGTGTCGTCGTCGGTCAACAACGCTCGGGCCTGATCGAGTCTGCCGACCGCAACCGAGCGGCCGCTGCGTTGTTGGCCCCGGTTGAGGGGTAGGTGCCCGAACAGCGCCATCAACAGTGTGGTTTTCCCCTGGCCGTTCTCACCAACGATGGCCACCCGCTCCCCGGCGCGGACGGTGAGCGACAGCGGACCGAGCCGGAAGTCACCGAGGATGACCTCAGCGTCGACCAATTCGGCCACCAGGTCGCCCGATCTCTCGGCCTGGCCGATGCTGAACTGGAGTTCCCACGGCACCCACGGTTTGTCCACCTCGTCGAGTCGTTCGAGGGCCCGTTCGGTTTGGCGGGCCTTGGACGCCAACTTCTCGGTCTTCTCGATGCGGAAACCCCGGGCCGCCCGGTCGTTGTCAACGGGGTTGCGGCGTTCTCCTGCCACCCCCTTGGTGGCCCAGTTACGTTGGGTTCGGGCCCGGTCCGACAGCCGGGACCGTTCCCGCTCATAGTTGTCAAAGCGCCGCTGGGCTTCGTCCCTGGCGATCTCCTTGGCCCGCAGATATCCCTCGAAGGATTCGTTGTAGCGGGTGGCGCTACGGCGGTTGGGATCAAGTTCGACGATGGCGGTGGCCACCCGGGCCAGGAACCGACGGTCATGCGAAACCACCATCTGGGGCCGTGGGGTGCCCAGGACAAACGCCTCCAGGAGCTTGAGCCCGCCCTGATCGAGATCATTGGTCGGCTCATCCAGCAGCAGCACGTCATGGCGCGAGATCAACAACGCGGCGAGGCCGACCCGGGCCCGCTGCCCCCCAGACAGGGCGCCGGTGGCCCGGTCGGCGCCAACCCTCGCCGCGGTCAGACCCACCTCGCCCAACACCCCCTCGACCCGCACGTCGAAGTCGGCGCCTCCCAGCGCCATCCAGCGGTCAAGGCTCTGCTGGTAGCGGTCCATGACTCCCAGGCCGGGTTGAGCGCCAGCCCCGGTCTGCTCTGCTGGTCCGTCGGGCTCGGCCAGGGCGGCGGTGGCCTCGTCAAGCGCCCGTGATGCGGAGGCCACCCCGGTGCGGCGGGCCAGGTAGTGGCCGACGGTCTCGTCGGAATCGACGTCGAGTTCCTGGGCCAACAGTCCAACGGTGGCGTCCCCGGGCACGAGGCCAACCGAACCCGTCCGCGTTTCGACCACTCCCCCCAGTGCAGCCAACAGACTCGACTTGCCGACCCCGTTCGGCCCGACCAGGCCAAGCCGGTCACCAGGGCCGATGGTCAACGACAGATGTTCCAACAACGTCTTGCCGCCCCGCTCAACGGTGACGTCCCGAGCGTGGAGCTGGGTCGAGGCGTGGTTCGAGGTGTGATTCGACATGCGAGCAATCCCTTCATCTCCGGCCTGGGCCACCGGCCACAGGCAACGAACAAGAACGAGGGATCTACTTCACCTGGTTGACAATAGACCAGTGGCATCGACGGCAAAACTGAATTCACCGTCACCCTCCTCACCCCGTCACCTGGTCGCCTCCCCTCACCGTCCTCGCCCCTGACGTTGCACCGGCCACGCCGGGCGGTGAAGATGCAGGGATGCAGCAAACAGATCTGTTCGACCTCTCTGGCAAGGTGGCCGTTGTCACCGGCGGTAGCCGAGGCCTGGGCAAGGCCATGGTTGAGGCCTTCGCCCGCCATGGCGCCGATGTGGTTATCGCCAGCCGCAAACTCCCAGCCTGCGAGGTGCTGGCCGAGGCCGTCACCGCCGAAACCGGGCAACGGGCGGTTGGCGTTGCCTGCCATGTGGGGCAGTGGGAGCAGTGCAACGAACTGTACGAATACGTGTACGAGACCTTCGGACGATGCGATGTGCTGGTCAACAACGCGGGAATGTCACCTCTGTACGACACCCTGGGCGGGGTCTCCGAAGCCCTTTTCGACAAGGTCATCGACGTCAACCTCAAGGGTCCGTTCCGTCTCTCGGCCCTGTTCGGTGAACGCATGGCGGCCGAGGGCGGGGGTTCGATCATCAACGTGAGTTCGGTGGCGGCGGTGCAACCCTCACCAAACGAGGCGGCCTACGGGGCGGCCAAGGCCGGATTGAACAACATGACCATGTCCTTCGCCCGGGCCTACGGCCCGACGGTGCGGGTCAACTCGATCATGCCCGGGCCGTTCCTGACCGATATCGCCAAAGCCTGGGACCTCGAGGCCTTCGCCGAGCGGGCCCGCAACGACATCCCCCTCGGCCGCGGGGGCGAGGCGGAGGAGGTGGTCGGAGCCGCGTTGTACTTCGCCAGCGCGGCGTCGAGCTACACCACCGGTGCGGTACTCAAGATCGACGGTGGCACCGCCTTCTCCCCCGGCTGAGCACCGTCTCAGCCCTCATCATCCACCCTGAACCCCAGTGTTCCCCGGGCCGACGATAGATTCCTGCCCTATGACCCGCACCGACACCCCGGCCCGCAGGCCCGCCGCGGGGCGAGTCGTCGTGCTGTTCGTGGCGCTGGCCCTGCTGTCGTCGGCCAGCTGTGGGTCTGCTGCTCCCCTTGAGCACCAGATGGACAACAACGGGCCAACCACACCGGCCCCCGACACGGAGGCCGGTATCGGCACCGGCACCGACGCGGTGGCTGAGTCGGTAACGGACGAGGCGGGCGACTCGGTGTTCAGCATCGAGGTGACAACCTGTCCGCCATCGACACGGGCGACGGCAGGATCTGTTGCCGTCGCCGAGGACCTGCTGGTCACCGTGGCCCACACCTTCGACCAGGCCCGGTGGTTCAGGGTGGTCAACGCCCGCGGCGACACCCTTGTCGCCGAGGTCATCCACCTCGATGCCGACCGGGATCTGGCCCTAATCGCCGTCGACAACCGCACCGTGACCGCAGTCCCGCTCGGTGACAGCGCCGATGGCGCACCCCTCGCCATCGTCACCCCCGCAGGCGACAATCAACCCCGGCCGGCAACGATCCTGCGTCACGTCGATGCCAGCCTGGACGGTCGGGGCGAACGTCGGGCCGTGGAGGTTGCGGCCGACATCGCAATCGGTGACTCCGGCTCGCCTGCGGTTAACGCCGCGGGTGAGGTGGTGGGCATCGTCTTCGCCGCTGACCGCAACGAGGCCCGGGGGTGGCTCGTCGCGACCGCGGAGATCGAGGTCGCCCTGGCTCAACCGCAGGGCGACCCCATCTCCTTCAGTTGTGATTGACTCCCGTCGTGGACCGACGGCGAGAGCGGTTTAGCCCAGTTCGCTACCGACGATCGAGACAAAGCTGACGCACTCACCCGGTGCGCCACCGAGGTTGTGGGTCATGCCCAGGGTCTTGCCCGCCTCGGTCACCGAGGCGATCTGACGATCCGCCGGCGCCTCCTGGCGCAACTGCAGCCAACATTCGAACAACATCCGCAGCCCTGAGGCTCCAATGGGGTGACCGAAGCTCTTCAACCCACCATCGGGGTTGATCGGCAGTTCACCATCGAGGTCGAACGTCCCCGCCAGCACTTCTTTCCACCCCAGGCCCCGTTCGGCGAAGCCGAGGTCTTCCATGAGCACCAGTTCGGTGGGGGTGAAGCAGTCGTGGACCTCGGCCATGGCCAACTCGGCCCGGGGGTCGGTGACCTCGGCCTGGGCGTAGGCGTCCTTCACCGAAGCCACCACCTCGTTGAAGGTGGTGTAGTCGTAGGTGGGATCGATGGGCCCGGCCGCCGGACCGGCGGAGAAGGCCAGGGCCTTCACGTACAGCGGGTTGTCGGTGTACTTGTGGGCATCCTCGACCCGGCAGATGATGGCAGCGGCGGAGCCGTCGGACACACCCGAGCAGTCGAAGATCCCCAACTGGCCAGCGATGAGGGGGGCGTTGCAGATCGTGTCCTTGCCCACCTCCTTACGGAACTGGGCCCGGGGGTTGCGGGCGCCATTGAAGTGGTTCTTCCAGGCAATCCGGGTGAGGACGTCCTTCATCTCAGCCTCGTCAACCCCGTACTTTTCGGCATAGGCCGGAGCGAGCAGGGAGAACATCGCCGGGGCGGTCAGGTCGGGTCGGGTGCCGTCGTCGGGGATGGTGGCGCCGGTGAGGCCCGACATACCGTTGTCCTTCAATTTCTCGACCCCAACGGCGGCCACCAGGTCATAGGCCCCCGAGGCCACGGCGTAGCAGGCGTTGCGGAACGCCTCGGAGCCGGTGGCGCACATGTTCTCGACCCTGGTCACCGGCTTGTAGTCGATCTTGAGGGCCCGGCTGAGGGTGAGGCCCGAGACCCCTGAGCCCAACGTGCCGAACCAGTAGGCGTCGACATCGTCCTGTTTGATCCCGGCCGAGGCGTAGGCCGCCTGGCTGGATTCAACCAGCATGTCCTCGACGGACTTGTCCCAGTGTTCGCCGAAGGGGGTACACCCCATGCCGACGATGGCCACCTGATCCTTGATTCCCTTTGAAGCCATGTTCTTGTTCCTTGTGTGTTGAGCCTTTGAGCGGTCAGCAGTTGTTTGAGATCATCAACCCGTGGGTGGGCGCTTCTATGTCAGCCGGACAGGCGGGCCTTCCAGAAGTAGTTGTGCACACCATTGGCGGTGAGCATTCGACGGAACGTCATCGTCACCCGATCCCCGATTTTCACGTCGTCGGGGTTGGCGTCGGTGAGCTGGCACTGGAATCGACCGCCGCCGTCGAAGTCGATGACCACGGCAATAACGGGAGGCGACAGCGAGTAGGCCAGACGGTCAATGGTGAAGGTCACAACGCTGGCCGGTACATCGGCCATGGGGATCGGGTCCATCTCGTCGACGGCTCCGCCCTTGACCGAGACCCGCTGGGGAGGCAGGTGCACCGCGCCACTGGAGCGGTCCTTGGATCCGATGAAGGCGTACTTCCAGGCTTCGGACCGGTACGACGGCGGGGCGGCGGGGGCCTCGGGGTCGGGACGGCGGGGCGGTTCACGATCGAGGAAGCCCCTCCAGGTCAGGAAGGTGTTGTAGTCGAGGGAGTCGTCGCCAGCCTCGATCTGGGCGGCGACCGTGGTCGCGGCGTCGCGCCCGGCCCGCTGGGCAACCAGGGCATCGGTCGTACGGAAGAAGCCGACATCGACCCCATCGGCAAGGTGGATGACCATGATGGTCTGATTGGCCTCGGCCTGGTCGAGGGCCGAGGCGAGAACCAGGCCGGCGTGGGGTGAGCCGGTGTTGCCAACAACCGAGGTGAGATCATCAACGATCTTGGCCCCGTCGACCCCGGCCGCCCGGGCCGCCCCTCGCACCGCACGGGCGTGCAGCCCGGTGACCACGACGGCATCAACGTCGGAGGGCTCAAGGCCAACCTGCTTGAGTGCCGCCGTTGCCGCTTCGGTGACCAGGGGTAGATAGGCGTGCTCGCCGAAGCGCTCCTCCCAGACCCGGGAGTAGTCCCACCCGGGGATACGCCAGCGGTCGAGGAACTCCGCTGTTGACGACGCCCCGCCGATGAACTCGGCCAACACGGGCCCGTCCTCCTCGGAGCCGATCAGCCAGCCAACGGCGGCGTCACCGGTGTTGGCCTCGTCGGAGGATCCGGGGCGGCCCGAACGAACGTCGGACGCCAGCACCAGGCTGGGGCGGGTGCTGTCGAGGGCGGAGCGTAGGGCCGCATTGACCGAGCGGGGCGAGCCACCGACATCGGCGGCGAACACGTGCGACGGAAGGTCGAGGGCGGCGTGGATGACCGTTGCGTTGGTCTTGTCGAGGTAGGGAGGGGTGGCGGTGGCGAAGTAGACGCTGGACGGCGTTACGTCGCCTGCACTGGCCATCGTGGTGCGGGCGGCCTCGACGGCCATGGAGGTTGCGTCCTCGTCGTAGGAGGCAACCGACCTCGTACCACGACCGCCACCGGTGCCCAGGGCCTTGGTGATGGCGCTCTTGTCGAGCCGGAAGTAGGGCAGATAGGCCCCGTAGGCAATGATGCCGCGCATGCGAGCTCCTCGTTGGATGTCGCTGTTCAGCATAGTTCGGGCCGACCGGTGGTGAAAAAAACACCGACCAATGGTCTCGGCCGATCAACCCCGACCGAGACCCTGCCCTCAGGGGTAGAAGGGGTTCTCCCCTGCGCTGTGGTCGGTGGCGTCGACCACCTCGGTGATCTCCGGCAGGGCATCCATCAACATGGTCCGGATACCTTCCTGGAGGGTCATGGCACTGGCGGCACAGCCCTGGCAGCCGCCCCCCATGGTCACGAACACCTTCGTGTCCTCGACCCCGACCAGGGTGGTAAAGCCTCCGTGGGAGGCCAGAGCGGGGTTTACGGCCTTGTCCAGTACGGCCTGGACCTTCTCCGGCAGTTCACCGGTCAGGTCGAGATCGAGCCCGGCCAGGGGGTCCGGGGTGTTTGGATTACGGATGACGAGTCCACCGGCGCCGCCGTTGGAGGGAACGTCGAGGGTGGCCCCGGCCATGTTCTCGACCGAGTCGGCGGGAACGATGACCGTCAGTTCATCGTGGTCGCCCTGGGCGTACACGGCATCCTCGGGGGCGGCCTCGCTAACCGGAACCAGATCGAGGGCGTAGATGTAATCGGACATGTTGGAACCGGTGATGGCCACCCGCAGCGCGGTGCCTGCCGGGTCGTCCTCCCCGGCGCGAACCTCAAGCACGGTGGTCATGGCGACGGTCGAGATCGTGAGTGGCGCCATCTGAGAGGCTGGGGTCGAGATATCGGCTGTGGTCATTGCTTCTCCCGGACCGTTGGTCGTTCGCCATGGCCCCCCCTTAGGATACCGCTGGACTCGCCCAGGTCGATATTCGGGTTGTTCGCGCCCCTTCCGGGTGGGAATTGGCCTTCGTCGGACCCACAGTGGAGCCGTGCGCAGTTTGGTGGCGGCTCTGATTGCAGTTCGGCTCCTGGCCGCGCTGGTCCTGTTGCTCGGGCCGTGGACCGACAGCGCCGCCGAACTCGTCGGCTGGGATGTCGAGCGTTTTCAGGAACTGGCCGACCATCCAGGTCAACCCTGGGTCGATGAACCGGTTGAGTACCCACCGGGATCCCTGCTGTTGATCGAGACGGTCGGACGGTCCGACGTGGTGGCCACCCATCGACTGCTCGTTGTGCTCTCGCTCATTGTCGATCTGACGGTGGGAGCCATGCTCACCACCTCTTGCTCGGTCAGGAGCGCCGCCGCCTACCTCCTGCTCGGCCTCCCCCTGGTCCCCATGGGGCTGCTGCGTTTTGACCTGTGGTCGGTGGTCCTGGCCATGGTCGCGGTGACGGCCTTCACGCACCACCGTTGGCGACTGTTCGGTGTGCTGGTCACCGCCGCAGCCCTGGTGAAGGTGTGGCCCGCCCTGCTGGCGGCCGCCGCATTGGCCGTTGGGCGCTGGCGGGCCGCAGGCTGGGCCGTTGCCCTGATGGCGCTGGCCGGCCTGACCTGGTTGGGCTGGGCGGGCGGCACCATCGAGCCCGTGCAGCAGGTGCTGTCGCTGAGGGGAGCCACCGGGTGGCACGTGGAGAGTGTGCCGGGTTCCCTGGTTTCGCTGGCCACCGGCGAGGAACCGGTTCTGGAGCTGAACGCCTACCGGGTCGGCACGCTCAGTCCCACACTGATTCTGCTTGGCCGGGGCCTGACGCTCGGGGTGGTGGCCGGACTCACCTACCTCGGATGGCGACGACGTCCGGTCGGGGACAACTACGGCAGCGATGACGCGGCCGCAGTCGAGACCATGACCACGGTGGCCGTGGTCATGTTGGGATCAACCGCCGCCCTGGTGGTGACCGCACCGCTGCTCTCGCCCCAGTTCCTGTTGTGGCTGACCCCGTGGGCGGCGCTGACCACCGTCACCGTCTCCGATCAGCGCGACAGCCAATCACCGTGGCAGTGGGCCCAGTGGCGCTCGCCACCGTGGCGCCGCTGGCTGGGCCCCGAGGGCTCGCTGCTATTGCTCACCGGGGGTGCCACGTTGTTGACCGGAGCGACCTCGCTGCTGTTCGGGCCTCCGGATCTTGGCCGTCCGTTGCCCGCCGTGCTGCTACTGGTCAGGGACGGCTTCCTGGTGGCGGTAATCGTTCAGTGCTTCCGGTCGTTGCCTGCGGTCACACCGAGCGAAAGACTCGCTGAGGTAGCGCAGCTCCGGCCCAGGCCCAACTCGTCCTGAGGCGCAGATCGATCAGGTGACCGATGAACCGGCTGGCCTGGGCCGGTGAGGCCTTGGACAAACCCTCCCGGCGGCCCCTGAATGCGAACGGCACCTCGGTGACGTCCAACTCGGGATGGGTGGCCAGAATCTCGGTCAGGATCTTGAACCCGTCAGGATGCAGGGCATCAAGATCGATGTTCCCCAGCCGCAGGGCAAAGAACCCCGACATCGGATCAGCAACCCGTCCAACCCGGTGGGGAAACAGTCCGGAGGCAACACCGCCGGCAACAAGCGACAGCAGCTTGCGGCTAACGGTGAAACCGGCCCCGTCCGAACCCCCGGCAACCCGACGGCTGGCAACGGCCAACGAGGTACCCCGCTCGACTTCGCCAACCAGACCAGGAATCGCCGACGGTGGATGCTGCAGGTCGCCGTCCATGACCACCACCGTCGCTCCCGATACGTGGTCGAGGGCGTCAACGACGGCACCGCCAAGCCCACCCCAGCGGTCCTTGGGGTCACGGAGTACGGCGCTGACAGGGAATGGGGCGGCGGCGGCCGCGGCCTCAATGATCCTTGGGGTGTCATCGTCGCTGTCGTCGACGAACACCACCTCCTTGGCCCGACCGGGCAATGCCTCGTCGATGGCCTCCAAGAGCGTCACGATATTCGGACCCTCGTGCCGGGTCGGGACCACGATGCTCACCATCCCCGCCGTCAACGAACTGCGAAAGCGCGACCGGCGGGCGGTCTTGGGGCTGAAGGTCAACGCAACCAACAACACCACCGCCAATGCCACCGACCCCATCCCGGTGTCCTGCAGCAGCAACCAACCGAGCCCGGGCCCGACGGGCAACACGACAAAGGCCGCCACGACACAACCGGTCACGAAGCTCCGGTTGCGCTCTCCCGATGACGACGCCGCCAACAGCATGATGCCCCACGTGAGGTACCACGGCTGCGTCGTCGGGTAGAGGAAGGCCCAGATCACGAGGCTCCAGGCCAGCGCCAGGGGCCAGCTTCGATGGCCCCGGAACAACAGCAGTAGGGTCACGCCTGCGGCCACGACCAGGCCCGACATGCGGGCAATGGCCAGAACCGGGACCACATCGAGGCCGGTGGCGAGGGCGACACCGCCGCCGGCGATCCGGGTCAGGCTGAGGTAGGCGTCGACCGGTCGAGAGCTGGTGATGGCATCGACCCAGCCCCATCCCCAACCCGTGAGCCGTCCGGCGAGTGCGATCACCACGAAGGCTTCGGCCGCCGCGGTGGCCAGGCGAACCGCCCGCAGGCGCAGCCTTGTGGCCTCCAACACCCGCGGCCAACCGAGAAAGGCCACGGCCAGAATGGCGGGCAGTTTGATGGCCGCGGCCATGGCCGCCAGCACGAACCCGAGGTGCAGAAACCACCCCCCTCGTCGGCCAACGGCGACCCCGCTGACGAGGAAGGCCAACATGATGGCCTCGTTGTGGGCCCCCGACACCAGATGCAGCAGAACCAGCGGGTTGGCAAAGGCCAGGATCAGGGCGTCAATGGGATCACGGCCCAGCCCGCGGGCCAGATCGTGCACAGCGACGGCGGCCACGACCAACCCGATCACCGCCATCAACCGAAAGGCCAGGACGGCCGGTATCACGCCATCACCGGTGACACCGGCGATCGTGGCCGAAAGAAACACAAAAACTGGCCCGTAGACAACAGGGGCGTCGTGGTAGATGGGATCGACGGGGGCAAGCAACGGGTCGTCGGCCCCCAGCATCGCCGGGCCCTCCTCGTAGACGTCGAACCCCTGATCGGCCATCCGCCCCTGGGCGGCGTAGGCGTAGACGTCGCGGCTTCCCAGCGGCGGTCCGACCAACAACGGAACCGACCAGACGACCACGATCACGGTCAGTGCCAACAGCGACAGACCGTGGGTCAGCTTGTGGCGACGCAGCAGCATCCACGACCGGGCCAGGACGATCAAACCGCCGTAGAACAACCCCAGGGCTGGAACCAGACCAACCGCAGGCCGGACCGGGATCGTCGGCACCGACCACAACCGACCCGCTTCGCCAGGGGCAGCAGCACCGGCCAGCGTTCCGCCAACCACAACCAGCAGCGCCCCCAGGAATCCCAGGGCGCCTACCAGGAGCAACGATCGGGACGCCTCGCGCTCATTGGACGTGCTGGCTGCACCTTCAGTGACAACGATGTCCAGAAGCATAGGAGTCCAGCGTTCCCGGCGCTGGTAGGGGTGCCATATCCGTCATCGACGGAGGGCATTCAACCGCCGGCCACCTTGACCATACGATCGATCAACTCGTCGAGGATGGAGGCCGAGGTTGCAAAATTCACCCGTGCATGGCCCACACCCGGAGGACCAAAGGCCGGACCTGGCGACAGCGCGATCCGCCCGTCGGCGAGCAACCGTTCGGTCGGGTCGGGGCCAAGTTCCAGGGCCCGGAAGTCGAGCCATCCCAAGTACGTGGCCTGAGGAGGCTGATAGCCAACGGCGGGCAGCTCTGCGGCCAGACGGGCCGTCAACTGGTCGCGCCGTTCGGCGAGATGGCGCAGCAGCGAGGCCAACCAGGGCCCCCCGGCGGTCCAGGCCGCCATTGTGGCCTCGGCACCGGTGGTGCTGACGGCTCCCAGGAAGTGGGTCGGGAGTTCTTCGAACTGGCGGTTCAGGCCGTCATGACCAAAGTGGGCAACGGCGCAGCGCATACCGGCCAGATTGAACGCCTTGCTGGCGGCGGAGATGGTGATGGTCTTGGCCGCCACCTCCGGTCCCAGCGATTCGGTTGGGATGTGGGTTGCGCCCGGGTACACCAGATCGGCCCACACCTCATCGCTCAGCAGCAGCAGGTCGTTCTCAATCGCCACCTCGCCGATCGCCCGCAGCTCCTGCTCGGTGAACACCCTCCCCGTCGGATTGTGGGGATTGCACATCAGAATGGCCTTGGTGCCGGAGTCGATGGCCGCTCGCAGGCGTTCGGGATCAAGGCCGAAACCCTCGGGATCGAGGGGGACGTCCACCACCCGCCGCCCCGAGTTGTTCACCGCCATGAGGAAGGGGTGGTAGATGGGAGTCAGCAGTACGACCCCATCGCCCGGCTCGGTGTGCAGCCAGAGGGCAACATCGATGGCGTGCAGCACGTCGCAAAACGTCCGAACGCGACCGGGATCAGGCGACCAGCCATGCTGGGATCGTTGCCAGGCGGTGAACGTGTCGGCCAGCTGGGCGCTGGCCTGCCGGTTGTAACCAAAGTCGTTGCGGTCGATAACGGCCCTGATCGCGTCGACCACCACCGGTGGCGGTTTCAGGTCCATGTCCGCCACCCAGGCGGGGATCACGTCGGGTTCGTCCCGCGTCCATTTCACTCCCGTGAGGCGATGCAACTGCTCGATGCCCTGCTCTTCGATTTGATCCCGTGTCACGATGGTCCTTTCGCCAAGGCATTATGACTCCATGGTGTCCCCTGTACCCAAGCTGGCCCCCCTGCCCGTTGGCCGAGGGGTGCGTCTAGCGGGGCTCGTCGTACCTGGAGTCAAGAAGGTCATCGACCAGATCCAGCCCTACACTGCCTGGTGGGACGACCAGAACCAGGCGGCATCAAGAGGCTCTGAACCCCTGCTGGCCGTCGTCGGTGACTCCACATCCATCGGGATCGGGGCCTCGGCCCCCGACCGCGGCTATGCCGCTCTGGTCCGGTCACAGCTGCAGGAACATCATGGTCGACCGTGGCGGATCATCAACCTGGCCCTGGCCGGGGCCCGGGTCCAGGACGCCCTCGATCGCCAACTCCCGGCCCTGAAGCCGCTCAACGCCGACCTGGTGCTGTGCGGCATCGGAACCAACGACGTCGTCTGGGGACGGGAGGTGACGGCTCTGCGCGAGAGCCTACGGCTGCTCGTCGCCGGACTCCCACCCTCGAGTTGCATCGCAACCGTTGCCGGCGGTTCCCGGCGGGCCCATCTGGTCAATCGGGCGCTGACGGGAGCGGCCAACAACCGTGGCCTGGCCGTGGTCAACCTGTGGGCCGAGCCGGGGGCGGCGACCCGGGACCGTCTGGCCCCCGACCGTTTCCACCCCAACGACCTCGGCTATGAGCTGATGGCCAGGGCCGTGGGCCGCAAACTGGGCTTGAACTCCCCCAACGGTGAAGAGGACGGGGGCCAACGGTAGATTTTGGCCGGTGTCAGGCATTCTCAGCAATCCCGTCGACCCCGCCAACCCCCGTCAACGCCGCCCTCAATGGCCCTCCAAGCCTGCTGAGCGCGGGCTGCTGATCAGGCACCGCACCACGGGCACCGTCGGCAGCATCCTGCGTTTCACCGGGTCCCACGTCATGTTGCGTGACCGCAAGGGCCGAGAACACACCCTGCCGGTGGCGCCCGGGGCGTTCTCGGTTGACGGCGAGACGGTTTCGCTGGTCAGGCCGGCGACCAAACCCCGCGCCACCGGCCCGACCGAGACGGCCTCGGGTTCGATCCCACCAGCCGACCGCAAGGCGAGGGTGGCCCGGGCCAGCCGAATTCTGGTCGAGGGCATCCACGACGCCGAACTGGTGGAAAAGGTCTGGGGCGATGACCTGCGGGCCGAGGGGGTGGTGGTCGAACCGCTGCACGGGGCCGATGACCTGGCCGCCACCGTTGCGTCGTTCGATCCCAGCCCCGAGCGCCGTCTGGGAATCCTGCTCGATCACCTCGTCGACAACACCAAGGAGCAGCGGCTGGCATCAACCATCACCCATCGGGACGTCCTGATCACCGGTCATCCCTATGTCGACGTCTGGCAGGCCATCAAGCCCGAGGTCATCGGCATCGAGCGCTGGCCGACCATCCCCCGCGGCACAGACTGGAAGACCGGGATCATCGAGAACCTGGGTTTCAGCGGCACCTCGGGTGAACTGTGGACGCAGCTGCTGAAGCGGGTGACGTCATTTCGTGACCTCGAACCAGGCCTGGTGGGAGCAGTTGAACAGCTCATCGACTTCGTGGCCCCACCCCCGCCCGACTGAGTAGGGCTGCAAACGTCGGCGTTGTTCGCCCGACCGACTTGGAGGGCTGGACGCCTGAGCTCTAGCTTCACTCGTCATGGACTTGAGACTCGACGGCAAGGTAGCACTGGTCACCGGTGGCTCACGGGGGATCGGGAAGGCCATCGCCACCACGTTCGCCGAGGCCGGCGCCCGGGTCATGATCGTCTCCCGCAAGGCCGAGGCGCTCGAGGAGGCGGCGGCCGACATTGGCCACGACTGCCAGTGGGTCGTGGCCAACACCGGCGACCCTGATCAGGCCCGGGCCGCGGTCGAGGCCACCATTGAGCGCCTCGGTGGCCTCGACGTGCTAGTGAACAACGCCGCCACCAACCCCTACGCCGGTCCCATGATCGATGTCGACCTGCCCCGCTGGGACAAGACGATCGCCGTCAACGTCACCGCTCCCCTCGTCTGGACCCAACTGGCCTGGAAGCTGGCCATGGCCGAGCACGGCGGCGCCGTCATCAACATCTCCTCCGTCGGTGGCCTGTCCACGAACGAAATCATCGGTGTGTACGACCTGACCAAGTCGGCCCTAATCCACATGACCAAGCAGCTCGGGGCCGAACTCGGGCCGAAGGTGCGGGTCAACGCCATCTGCCCCGGCCTCATCAAGACCGATTTCGCCCGGGTGCTGTGGGAGGGTGAGCGGGGAGCCGAAGTGGCCCAGAAGTACCCCCTCAAGCGCTTGGGCGAACCGGAGGACGTCGCCGCCGCGGCCCTCTATCTGGCCGCCGACAGCAGCTCGTGGATCACCGGGCAACACCTCGTACTCGATGGTGGTGGCATCGTGGCGTTCAAGTAGCGCCAAGGATCCCGTTCTCCAAACCACGCCGCCGCCAGCCACAATGGAGGCATGAACGACAGCATCCGCCTGGGCCGAGTGCTCGGCATCCCCGTCGGCGTGCACTGGGGAGCCCTGGTCATTGCCATCGTTTTTGCCGCCAGCCTGGCCACCTCGGCCCTGGTTACGTTCAATCCCGAGGCATCACTCACCCTTCGTCTGCTGGTTGCCTCGTTCGGGGTTGTGGTGTTCTTCGCCTCGATCCTCGCCCATGAGTTCGGCCATGCCATCGTCGCACTGCGGCACGGCATCGAGGTCTCGGGCATCACCTTGTGGGTACTCGGCGGGATGGCCAAGTTGGAGACCCAACCAGCCTCGGCCCGCTCGGAGTTCCAGATTGCCGTTGCCGGACCAGCGGTGAGTCTGGGCCTGGGTGTGTTCTTCGGGTCGTCGGCCGTGATCACCGCCGCCGTCACCTCCAGCAGGCTGGCGTTGGCCGTCGTGGCCTGGCTGGGGGGCGTCAACCTCCTACTGGCGGTGTTCAACATGTTGCCAGCGGCCCCCCTCGACGGGGGCCGGGTGCTCACCGCGGCGTTGTGGAAACGCCTGGGCGATCCCGACCGGGCCCGGATCATCTCCGGTCGCGCCGGGCTCTTCCTCAGCGCCGCCCTCCTGCTGATCGGGGCCGCCCTGATCGTCACTTCCTCGCTGGTGAACGGCCTGGTCAACATCGCCCTGGGCGCAATGGTCTACTTCGCCGCCACATCCCAAATCTCCACCTCGGCGCTGAGGCTGCGACTCGCGACGAAGACGGTTGCCGAGCTCCACACCCCCTTCCCCAGCGCGGTGGCCGACAGCACGACGGTCAGCCAGCTACGAGCGTGGGTCGCCCCCGAAGGAGAATCAACGGCCTACCCCGTCACCCGTTGGGACAACACCCCGGTCGGCTACGTCGTTCCTGCCTGGTCGTCGTCACTGGCTCCCGCCGAGCAGTCCTGGACCAGGGTCAACGAGATCATGATCACCCCGGAGCAGGTGGGAGTAGCCACCACCTCCGACCCCATCGCCGATGTTGTCGCCCGCCTCACCGGCGAGACCGCGGTCATCGTCACCCACGATGAGAACGGCCGGGGGCCGGTGGGAACACTGACGGAGAGACAGGTCAAGCCGCTGATGGCATCACCGACCCTGTGGGGCAAGGACCGAACGCCCCCGGGTGAGCCGGCCAAACCCCGTCGTTGGCGCCATTCGGCGGCTACGACGGCAACCGACTGAGTCCATCGGCAGGGCATCGGCCAAGGGGCTCCATTATCGTTCTCCGCCGTGAGCAACGTGAGAAATCCAGCCCAGATACCGCCGTGGGTGCGAAGGGCCATCGTGTTTTGGTGGTTGATCCTCATCGGGCTCTGGGCCACTCTGACCGTCGTCCGCGAGCTACGGGGTCTACTGATCCAGGTCGTGCTCGCCCTGTTCCTCTCCTTCGCCATGGAGCCCGTTGTCGACCGCCTGGGGCGCTACGGCGTACGCCGAAGTCTGGCCACGGCCACCACGATGGCGGCGGTGCTGATTTTTTTTATCCTGTTCCTGTCAGCCATGGGCTCATTGCTCGCCGGCCAGTTGCAGCAGCTGGCCGACGACCTGCCCGGCTATGTCACCTCGGTTGAGAGCTGGGCCGAGCAGCGCTTCGGGTTCACCATTGAGAACGCCGATCTGGTTGAACAGTTCTCGGCAGGTGGTCAGGCCAGTGAGTACCTGCAGACCCTGGCCGACAACTTGGTCGGGGTCGGCACATCGCTGTTGAACATCGTCTTTCAGCTGCTGACCGTCTCCCTCTTCGCTTTCTACTTCACTGCCGACGGGCCCCGCCTGCGCGGCACCATCTGTTCGGTTTTGCCGCCTGCCCGCCAACACGAGGTGTTGCGAATCTGGGAGTTGGCCATCAACAAGACCGGTGCCTTCATCTCCTCGCGGGTGATCCTGGCCATCATCTCCTCGGTCTTCCATTGGATCGCCTTCACCGCACTCGACTTGCCTTCACCCGTCGCCCTGGCCATCTGGGTCGGCTTGATCTCGCAGTTCATTCCCGTCATTGGCATCTACATCGCAGGCGTTGTCCCCGCTGTCATCGCCGTCGCCATCGACCCCAGCAAGGCCCTCTGGGCGATCATCATCATGGTGATCTACCAGCAGATCGAGAACTACGTTCTGCAGCCCCGGATCACGGCCCAGACCCTCGACATGCACCCTGCGGTGGCGTTTGCCGCCGTCCTGGCGGGCACGGCGACTTTTGGAGCCAGTGGCGCCCTGCTGGCCCTGCCCGTGGTGGCCACAGTGCAGTCGTTCATCTCGGTCTACATCGCCCGCCATTCCGTCGTCGAGAACGCTCTCCTCGGGTCGAGCGACAGCTCGATGGCCGAGGCCAGGGGTGACCGGGCCGTGGCATCAGAGGCCGATCTCGGGCCTCCGGAACCGCCGGCGGACGAGGATCGGGAAGACGGCGATGGTCCACTGGGTTAGAGCGTTCCATGGATCAAATCGAGTCGGTTGACTTCTACTGGCGCCCCGGATGCCCTTTTTGCATGCTTTTAGAGGGCGCTCTTGACAAAGCAAAAATCCCCATGACCAGGCACAACATTTGGAATGATCCGGCTGCTGCGGCCTTTGTACGGGGCGTCGCGGATGGCAACGAGACCGTCCCCACGGTGACCATCGGTGACCAGTCTTTCGTCAACCCAAGTGCCAAACAAGTCGCGAAAGTCCTGGCAACAGAGGCTCCCCACCTTCTACACCAATAATCGCGACCCACCCTGTGCCCGTCGACGTGACGACCTTCAGCCCCTCATGACCGACAGCGATGACCCAAGGGTGACAATGCCCAGGGTGGCAACAGCTGCTTCGTCAACTTGGTCGATTGGAGTTGAGGAGCGGCTGTTGTGGCATTAGAGTCCAACCGCTGGCTTCAAGTCAGCAACCCGCCGCACGAAAAGAAAAAGGGGACCACGTGTCCGATGACAACGGTCGAAAAGCCCTGCACGCCTACGTGAGCGACGATGCTCACGACCACTGGCACGGTTTCGCTGCCGAACAGGGGGTTAGCGTCAGCGCCATCCTGGAGGCGCTAGCTCCAGAGCTTGACTTCGAAGCACCGATAACCCACGAAGAGCTCGGAACACGGCTCAACACCGTCGTGAAGTCAGCGAGGAAGATCGACGCTCAGCGTCGACGGCGTCGCCGCTAATATCTGGCGCCGCCAAAGGGTGGTGCCAAAAGAAGTGCAAATGCAGTACACGAAGCAGGGGGTAGGTGAGGGTACACGAGGGAGTCGACTGGACGTAGGGTCCACCGGCCTCAGCGAGTGGGTGCTCACCTACCCAGGAAGTCGGCCACGGGCCACTGACAGCCTTCCCGGGACAGGGTCGGGATCACCAACACGGGCATCGGTGCCTGGTTGACGATCCCGACCCTGTCCCGCGCCACGACCCAAACCACGATCCCAGAGCGGCGCGACGGCGCAATAGTTGGGATTGCCACCAATGTCGGCCCATCTTTGGCCATGATCTTCTCAGCTGTCCGATCAGGGTGGCACGAGGCGGACGAACACCTGTTCCCTAGACTGTCCGGGGAGGAAGAGAGGATCCATGGCGTCACAGGGTGAGCTTGTGCCGTTCGCGAGGGAAGTCGTGGACGTGCCGGTTGACGACGAGTTGGGCGAGTCATTCCTCGCTTACTCGCTTTCGGTCATCACTTCCCGGGCCATCCCCGATGTCCGGGACGGCCTGAAACCGGTTCAGCGCCGGATCCTCTACTCGATGCGGGAGATGGGTCTGCGCCCCGACCGGCCACACCGCAAGTGTGCCCATGTCGTCGGTGATGTGATGGCCAAGTATCACCCCCACGGCGATAGCGCCATCTACGACACTCTGGTTCGCCTCGGTCAGGATTTTTCCCGCCCGGTCACCCTGGTCGACCCTCAGGGCAACTTCGGCAGTCTGGATGACCCTCCGGCCGCCTACCGCTACACCGAGGCCCGCATGACCCCGGCCGCCCTCGATCTGCTGGGTGAGATCGACGAGGAGACCGTCGAGTGGCGCCCCACCTACGACGGGGAGACGACCGAACCGGCCTACCTTCCCGGCCTGCTGCCCAATCTGCTGGTCAACGGCACCTCGGGCATCGCCGTTGGCATGGCAACCAACATGGCGGCCCACAACCTGGTCGAGATCTTCGAGGCCATCAAGCTGGTGATGCGCAAGCGTCGGCCCCGACCGACCATCGACGAGCTGCTCGAACTGGTGCCGGGGCCGGACTTCCCCTCCGGTGGCATCATCGTCGACGACGGCATCCGCGACGCCTACGAGACGGGCCGGGGCACGATTAGGATCCGGGCCCGGGCCCAGATCGTCGACGTCACCCGTTCCCGCAAGGGCATCGAGGTCACCGAGCTGCCGTACCTGGTCGGCCCCGAACGGGTGGTGGCCAAGGTCAAGGAGCTGGTCAACAACGGCAAGGTCGATGGGATCACCGACATCAAGAACCTGTCGGACCGCAAGTCGGGCCTACGCCTGCTCATCGAGTGCAAGTCAACAATCAACCCCCAGCTGCTACTGGAAAAGCTCTACCGGCTCACCCCGCTGGAGGAGACCTTCGGCATCAACAACGTGGTCCTGGTTGATGGGGTGCCGACAACGCTCGGCCTCTACGACCTGTGCCTGCACTACATCGAGCACCGCCTCGATGTCGTGGTTCGCCGCACCGAGTACCGCCTGCGCGAGGCCAAGCGACGTCTGCATCTGGTCGAGGGCCTCATCATCGCCATCGACAACATCGACGAGGTCATTGCCATCATCCGCTCCTCGGTCGACACCGCCGAGGCCCGCGCCAGGCTTATGGAACGCCTCGAGTTGAGCCGCGAACAGGCCGACTACGTGCTGGAACTGCAGCTGCGTCGGCTGACGGCGCTGGCCTATGACGAGCTGGTGGCCGAGGCCCTGATGCTGCTGGAGAAAATCAAGGGTCTGGAGAAGATCCTGGGTTCGGAGCAGCGGCGCCGCACCATCGTGATCAACGAACTCGGTGAGGTGGTCGAGCGTTACGGACGGGCGCGCCGCACCACGATCATCGGGGCCGACGCCATCCCCGACCTGGCGGCGTTGACGGAGGCGGCCGTTGCCGAACAGGCGGATGACCCCTGCATCGTCAGCCTCAGCAGCAGCGCCCTGGTCGGCCGTGAGCCCCAGGGAACGGCCAAGAGCTACACCCCCTCCCGCCACGACGTGCTCTCCTCGATCGTGCTCACCTCCATGCATTCACCACTGCTGGCCGTGAGCTCAACCGCCAAGCTGTTGCGGGTATCAGCGGCCGATGTGGTCGAGGTCGGGGGCCGCAGTCGGGGCAAGGCGGCCCAGGAGGTCTTTGGTGCCGACCGCGGCGATGCCGTGCTGGCCCTCATCGGCAGCAGGGGTGATTCACTATTGATCGTCACCGCCCAGGGCATGGTGAAACGGATCGATCGTTCCACTCTCAGCGAGCTGCGCCCAGGTCGCACGGTGATGAACCTGGCCAATAGCGACCGGGTGGTTGCCGTACTGGAGGTGACGGCCGACGACGATGTCGTGCTTGTGTCCTCCGACGCCCAGGCCCTACGCACGCCGGTGGGAGCCATCAGCAACCAGGGCCCAACGGCCAGGGGGGTCGGAGGCATGGCTGTCAAGGGCACGGCCCGGGTCGTTGGCGCCGGAGTGGCGGGCGATGGCGTGGTTGTCGTGACCATCACCGATCGGGGCACGGCCAAGGTCACCGACGTTGACGAGATCGCGGTCAAGGGCCGCGGTGGAGTCGGGGTTCGCCTCACCAAGTTCAAGGACGAGCGTCGCATCGACTATGCCTGGATCGGCACGGCCGAGCGGGCCATGTGTGTGGTGGCCCAGGAGGGCAGCTCGACCAAGCCCGACAACACCCCACAGCCCTTGAGCCTTCGACCAACCAGACGCGACGGCGCCAGCAGTCCGACCGCGGCCAGGATCCTCAGCGTCGGCCCTCTGCGGTGGTAACGCGATGACGGCCGACCAACCAGCGAGATCAGCGAGCAAGCCCGAGAAGACGGCCGTGGACACGGCAGCCAAGAAGGCAGTGAAGAAGGCAGCAAAGGTGACGACAAAGCGGACAGCAAGATCAACAACGGCGGATTCCGCCGCCTACGATGCCTCGAAGATCCAGGTACTCGAAGGCTTGGAGGCCGTCCGCAAGCGTCCCGGTATGTATATCGGTGGCACGGGCCCCGAGGGTCTGCACCACCTGGTGTGGGAGATCATCGACAATGCCGTCGACGAGGCCGCCGCGGGCTTCGCGGGCCACATCGACGTACTTTTGCACAAGGACGGTTCGGTTGAGGTCACCGACAACGGCCGGGGCATCCCCATCGACGCCAAGGCCGACGGTCGCAGCGCCCTGGAGGTCGTTTTTACTGAACTCCATGCCGGCGGCAAGTTCGGTTCCGGGGCCTATTCATCCTCCGGTGGCCTGCACGGTGTCGGTGCCTCGGTCGTCAATGCCCTGTCCTCAAAGCTGGTGGCCGAGGTCGACCGTGACGCTGCCACCTGGCGTCTGGTGTTCCTCGACCGCCTGCCCGGCAACTACCTGGCCTCCGGCAAGTTCAAGGTGTCGTCCAAGCTGGCCAAGGTGCGCAAGATCCCGGCCAAACGCAGCGGAACCCGGGTGCGATTCTGGCCTGATCTCGATGTGTTCGATTCCGAGGCCCGCCTCGACTACGGACTGATACGTGATCACGTGGCCCGGGTCTGTTTCCTCGTTCCCGGCCTGCAGATCAAGCTCCACGACAAGCGCCGGGCCGGGAGCGAACCGGAGACGTTCGTGGCCAACGGTGGTCTGGCCGACTACGTCGACTATCTCTCCATCGGCGATCCCGTCACCGACATCGTCACCATCCACGACGAGTCGACGTTCGAGGAGAAGGTCCCCGTCGACGGCAAGATGACCACCGTCACCCGACCCTGTGCCATCGATATCGCCGCCCGCTGGGTGAAGGGGTACGACACCACCATCGTCAGCTTCGTCAACACCATCCCCACCTCCGATGGCGGCACCCACGTCGCCGGGTTTGAGCGGGCGTTGTCCCGGGTGGCCAATGAGGAGCTCCTGGCCGACGTCAAGAAGCTCAAGAAGCTGGCCAAGCAGGGCAACGACCGAGCGGTACCCACCGACATCCAGGAGGGCCTGGTAGCTGCGGTGAAGGTGACGTTCCCCGAACCCCAGTTCAAGGGCCAGACAAAGCAGGAGCTCGGCACCCCGGCGGTGCAGACCCTGGTGTACGACACGGTGAAGTCGGGCCTGGGGGCCTGGATCTCGGGCGGAGGAAAGAAGACCCAGATCAACGCCCTGCGGGAGAAGATCGCCCAGGCCGTGATCAGCCGGGTGGCGGCCAAGCAGCAGCTCGACGCCCGACGCAAGGCAGCCAACCTGGGCTCGGGTGGCATGCCGGACAAACTGGCCGATTGCCGTCGGCACGGGCCCGATTCCGAGTTGCTGATCGTTGAGGGCAACTCGGCCGCAGGCCCGGCCAAGCAGGGGCGCGACTCGGCAACGATGGCGGTGTTGCCCCTGCGGGGCAAGGTCGTCAACGCGGGCAAGGCCACCCTCAAGCAGGTGATCGAGAACACCGAGGCCCAGGCCCTCATCACCGCCATCGGCGGCGGGTCGGGGCGGGACTTCGACATCACGGCCACCCGTTACGGCCGCATCATCATCCTGTGCGACGCCGACGTCGACGGCAGCCATATCCGCTGCCTGCTACTGACCTTGATCTACCACCAGATGCGGCCGCTGCTTGAACAGGGCCACGTGTACGCGGCCCAGCCTCCGCTGTTCGCGACCAAGCACCGTGGTCAACTGGTCTATGCCTTCGACGAGCCCGAGCGGGCCCGGTTGAGCGAGAAGATGAACATCGGCATCGAGAAGTGGAAGCGGTTCAAGGGCCTGGGCGAGATGAACGTCGAGGAACTGGCCGAGACCACCCTCAACCGCGAGACCCGGGTACTGAAGCGCATGACCATGACCGACGGCGAGGAAGCAACGAAGGCGGCCAAGCTGTTCTCGGTGCTCATGGGTAACGACGTCGCCACCCGCCGCGACTACATCATCCAGAACTCAAGCCTGATAGACAAGGACCTGCTCGATATCTGAGGCGGACATCATGGGTTTGCAAATGGCCAACGGACCGGTTTCCTGGGGCGTCGACCGCCCCGACCTTCCCGGTGCCCCGGGGTGGGAGGAGGTCTTCGACGAGATCAGTGCCGCCGGGTATCGCTGGTGTGAACTCGGCCCCCTCGGCTATCTACCCGATGATGACGGCGTGGCCCGATCCGAGTTGGCTGCCCGCGGGCTCCAGGTCGCTGGTTCCTACGTCTTTGAGCCAATGCACGACCCGGCCCGCCACGACGACATCGCCGAGGTGACCCGACAGACCTGCCGCCGTATCGCCGCCCTTGGCGGCGCCTATCTCGTCGTCATCGACTTCGTCAGTGCCGAACGGAGCGCAACCGCGGGGCGAAGCGACCTCGCCCCTCGACTCCGGGCCGAGGACTACCGGGGCTTCCTCCACGGGCTACGCATGGTGGCCGCCATCGCCGACGGGTATGGCCTCACCCCGGTGCTACATCCCCATGCCGGGAGCTACGTCGAGTTTGAGGACGAAATCGAGCAGGTGCTGCGCGATGCCGCCGATGATGGCATGCAACTGTGCCTGGACACCGGCCACTTCGCCTACGCAGGCATCGAGCCGGTGCGGTTCCTGGCCGAACACCGGACACGAACCCCGTATCTGCACTTCAAGGACATCGATCCCGTGGTTCATGAGCAGGTCACGACAAACGGGGTCGGGTTCTTCGATGCCATCACCGCCGGGGTGTTCTGTCCCGTTGGCCAGGGAATCGTCGACTTCGAGGCCCTCAAGATTGAGCTCGACTCCGGCTTCGACGGCCCGGGTACCGTCGAACAGGATCGCGATTTCCGCTCCCTGACCACCCCGCTCGACGATGCCAGGGCCAGCCTTGACTACCTGCGGGATCTTGGCCTGACCGACTGATCCCCTCGGGCGGGGCCAACCAGAGCCGCATGCCTGGCCCGTCCGGGCCTGAATCGCCGGGCCCCGACCGCCAAGGTCACGATCGCCAAGGTCACGATCGCCAAGGTCACGATCGCCAAGGTCACGATCGCCAAGGTCACGATCGCCGGGCGAGGATCACAACTCCAGGATGGCGGGCAGCGGTTCGGCGTGGATCAGGCCAAGGTGCTGCACGGCCCGGGTCATGGCCACGTACAGATGGCGCAATCCCGAGGGCAGGGCGGCGATCTCGCCCGGCTCGACGACGACAACGGCGTCAAACTCCAGACCCTTCACGGTGAGAGGATCGACCAGGGCCACGGCCTCCCGACCCGGCAGTCCGGCCCCACCGACCCGATCGGCGGGCAGTCCGGCCCCTTGGAGGGCGGCCAGCAGTCCGTCGAGCCTTTCGCCGTCGGCCACCACGGCCACACTTGCCGTGCGGAGGCGTAGGGCCGAAACCTCCGAAACGACCGCATCGTCCAGACCCTCGGAATCGACCGACAGCACCAGGGGCGGGTCACCCCCGGGACGTACGGAGCGAGCCGGGGTGACCTCGGGGGCGGCCTCGGGCAGGAGGCGGTTGGCCACGTCGAGGATGGCGGCTGGAACCCGGTAGCCAACGGTCAGTTCGGTTTGGCGCACGGTCGGGCGATGCTCGGCGGCGGAGGTTTCAGCCACGTGATCGGTCATGACGGCCAGCGCCGCCTGCCACGATCCCATGGCCTGGGGACTGGTGGCCTGGGCCAGGTCGCCCAGCACCGTCATGGATCCCTTTTGGGCCCGCCGGGCCACCATGCGCAGGGACATGGGGGAGAGATCCTGGGCCTCGTCGACAACAACATGGCCGTAGGTGGCGGGCACGCCTGCGATGAGCCACTGGGCCTCATCCAGCAGAGGCAGATCGCCTTCACTCCAGGGTTCGATCGCCTTGCGCCCCTTCACCGGGGTGCCAGCGGGCTTTGGCGGGGGCGAGCGTTTCAGCAGCTTGCGTTCAGCGGTGCTGAGCAGTCCCTCGCCCGCCTCGTTCAGACGTTTGGGTGAACGCAGCAGGCCACGGATCACCGTCACCGGGTTGAGTATGGGCCACATCTTGTCGATGGCCGCTTTGAACTTGGGGTCGGCCCGCACGGCGGAGGAGAACAACGGCTCGCCACCGGGGTCGGCGCCGGGGCGTTGGCTGTGGCGGCGCCAGGCGTGCTGGATCACGAGTTGACGAAAGACGTCCCGGCCCTGGTTCACCGGCAACCGTCGGGCCAGCACCATCTTCTGCAGTTGGCCCAGATCCTCGGCATCGAGGCGCACCACCGTCAGCCCGGCCCGCAACTCCAGGCCATCGTCGAGGACCTTGATATGGCTCCGCACGGCGTTGGCCACGAGCGCCGCCATCTCAACCCGACCCTTGATGCGGGCCTGGTCGTCGCTGTCGTGCAAACCGACCCGGTAGCGGGAGGCCACCAGGCCGCTCAGCGTGGCCTGGGTCACCGCCGTCTCCCCCAGCGAGGGCAGGACTTCGGCGATGTAGCGCAGGAACAGCGGATTGGGACCAACAACGAGCACCTTCGACTCGGTGAGGGCCCGGCGATGTTCAAACAACAAAAAGGCCGCCCGGTGCAGCCCGACCGCCGTCTTGCCCGTGCCCGGCCCTCCCTGCACCACCAGCAACTCCTCGAGTGGGGCGCGGATGATGAGATCCTGCTCGGCGGCGATGGTGGCGATGATGTCGCCCATCTGGCCGCCACGGGAACGCCCGAGCTCAGCCAGCAACGGATCGGGCAGGCCACCCTGGCTGCCGCTCTCGGGGTCGGTCAGATCCTCGTCGAGCAGGGCCTCGATGGTGCGATCATCAATGATGAAACGACGCCGATGCTCCAGACCACACGGGTCGAGGGCCGTGGCCCGGTAGAAACCGGCCGAAACCGGGGCCCGCCAATCAACAACAACCGGTCGGGACTGCTCGTCCTCAACGTGGCGCCGTCCGATGTACCATTGCTCGCGGTCATCGGTATCGATTCGCCCGAAACACAGCGGACCGCTGCCCTCGGCCAGGGCGACCTCCCGGCGGTACAGGTGGAACTGGGCGATACGGGCGTCAACGGTGTTCTCATCGCGAACGGCGCGATCACCAATGGTTCGTACCGCGGCCGCCCGCTCCTGCATCGAACCCAGGTGGACGTAGGCCTGATCGAGCCGCCGCTGTTCCTTTGCCAGCTCCTGGGCCAGCGGGTCGTTGCCGTCGGACTCAACGTCGACGGTCAACCCGCTACTCATGATCCGCCTCCCCCGCCTCCACTGGACCCGACAGATCCTGGTAGATCAGCACAAATCCAACGGCCCAGATCACCATGGCCAGCCCGGCCCCAACGGCGCTGAACAGCTGACCAATGGCAAACGTCGCCGGATTGTCACCGAGAAAGTCGGCCATGACATAGGTATTGGAGCCCGGTTCGACTGGTGTTGCCCCGGTTCCACCGGCGAGGGCGATGAAGGGGGTGGCCACAAACCGCATCAGGAGCGAAACCGAGATCCCGAACAGGAAGGTCAGGGCCATACGTCCAGCGATCGCCCGCGACCGCGTCCTCGTCAGGTCCCAGCTCAGGCGCAGCCGCCCCGGTGAGTTTGGTGCCAGCGCGGCCGCGATGCCAACCAGCGAGAAGCGGGCGCCAAGCCAGACAACGGCAACTATCCATGCCGGAAGGATGAGGAGTAGAGCAACGGGCGCCGCCACCGCTCCAATGGCCAGGACCAGGTAGAGGCCGAAGACCATGGCTAGCAGAACAAGCGAAAGACCGAGGGCTCGCCCCATGCGGGGCAGCATCTCACGCATCGAAACCGACCAGATCTCGGTTCTCTCGTCGATTTCAGCTTGGGTCTGCCGGGCGGCAGCCAGCAGCAGGGCGACATTGGCCACAAAAAGGGCAACAAAGCCAACGGCGGTGGCAATGTACCACCCGGCGCCTCCGCCGTTGCCCGTAACCTCCATCTGCCCCGTTTCGGTGTCGATGGTGAAGACCAGGTCGCGGACGGCGAACCAACCACTGACGGTGGCCAGCAGCGTGAACGGCACGATCAGCAACACGATCATGGGGAAGAAGTGGCCAAATCGACGGGAAACGGTTCGCAACATCGCGTTGGTCCACTCCCCCGCCGGGGTGAGGCCGTGACCCCAGGGCTTGGGGTCCTGGGAGAACTGCGTTGTCCATGTCTCACCGTTCCACCAGCGGAAGCCTTGACCCTTGCCATCGGGATCGGGGTACCACCCTTCGGGTGGCCCGGCTAACGGAGGGCCCTCGGGCGGTGGGCCGATCGGGGGTGGCGGGTTGCTCATGCCTGCCCCTGAAATGAGGTTCGGGTGTCGAACTCAGCCAGCACCCCGTAGTGGTCAGAACCCACAATGCCCCCTCTCGGTTCGACCCCAACGAGGCGAGCACCCCGGGGATTACCCAGGGGCTTGGGTCGCGGCCACGATACCAGCAGGTAATCGAGGCGGCGGCGGGGCCACATGGCATCGACCGAATGGGGATTGTCGCGGCTCCAGGTGTAGCCCTCGCCCTCACCAACGGCGGCCCAACTGTCGGTGAACACGAGACCGTCGGTGTAGGAAACGCTGAGACCGGTTAGGCGCCGAATCTCATCGGATTGGGGAGCGGCGTTGAGGTCGCCGCCCAGGATCACGGGCGGATCATCATCGCCCCCCAGGTGACGTTGAGCCAGTTGCACCACCTCGGCCAATTGAACCTGACGCAACGCACTGCGGTCGTACTCCCAGGCCAGGTGGGTGACGATCACCGTCCACGGCCCCTGCGGAGCGTGCACCCTGGCAGCCAGCGCGGTGCGATGCGACGGCGCCCCGTCAGGCCCCGGGAGGCGGATCATCTCCAACTCCTCGATGGGCCAACGGCTGAGTACCGCGTTGCCAAAGCGCTGGGGAGTGCCGTCGGCGGCCCTGGTCCTTACCACGTGCCGGTCGAGGGCGGCCCCCAGTATCTCGGCCTGATCCCCACTGTCGTCGGCCCAAACCTCCTGGAACAGTGCAATGTCGGGGTCGATGGCCTGAAGCTCGCTCAGGATCGCGGGCTGACGCTCCTGCCACGGCCCGAACTGCCACCACAGGTTCCAGGTGAGTACGTGCATGAGCCAGTCAATGGTACTTGACCTTTGTGCCAACAGCTGCCTGATGACACGGGGAACGCCAGGTTCATGACATTGGTTACGATAGTTTGACCGATCGCTCAGATTCGGCCACAGTTTGAGTAACAGATCCCACCCCAGGCAGAAGCAGGGATCGACCACCCGCAACAGTCGTAGCCATACCAGCCAACAGATCCGGAGGACGGATGGAAACCCAATTTGCCCAACATCCCGAAACCAACGCGAACTGGCCCGACAGCGCCATCTGCAAGGGGCTGACCCACGTCTTCTTCGGCCCAGCGGCGGAGAGACCCGAGCGACGGGCGGAGCGCGAGGCCATTGCTGCCACCTACTGCATGGCCTGCCCGGTGCTCATGCCGTGTCGGTTGAGCGCCCGACTGAACAGGGAACATGGTTTCTGGGGGTGCGAGAACGACGAAGAACGGGCAGCGGCCGGCTACGCCCCTCGTTCACCGAGTAGAAGGGCCGTCATCGAGGCCCGCGACGCTGCCCGGCAGCATCCCGATCATGACGCGACGGCCGATCTGGCATCGTGAACCACCATGGCGGCGGCATGGACACGCCATCATGGTGAGGTGAGCAACCCAGCGGTCGACAACCCAGCGTTCAGCAACCCAGCGGTCGACAACCCAGCGGTCACCAGCACAGCGGTACTGGTGTTGGGTTTTGGTGGGCCCGACGGTCCCGACGACGTGATGCCTTTCCTCCGCACCGTGACCCGGGGCCGTAACGTGCCGGACGATCGGCTGGCCACCGTGGCCGAGCAGTACCGGCAGTTCGGGGGCTGCTCCCCCATCAACAACCAGAACCGAGCCCTGGTCGAGGCACTACAGAAGGAGTTGACCGGCGCCGGCCACAATCTGACGGTGTACTGGGGCAACCGCAACTGGCATCCCTTCCTGGGCGACACCGTGGCCGAGATGGCCAACGATGGCATCACCGACGCCCTGGTGTTCGCCACCTCCGCTTTTGGCTCCTATTCCGGGTGCCGGCAGTATCGCGAGGACCTGGCCCTGGCCGCCCAAAATTTTGGTCCGGGAGCCCCGACGCTGCAGAAACTACGGCTGTTCTACAACCATCCCGGCTTCATCGGATCCCTGGCCGCCAATCTGCGGGCCACCCTCGACGGCATTCGGGACCAGACCCACCGCCCTGATCACCCGGCCCGCCCGTCCGACAACGATGACGCCACGGCCGAAGCCCTGGACCCCGACACGAACACGCGTCTGGTCTTCACCGCCCACTCGATCCCGACCTCCATGGCCGCCGGATGCGACTACGCCGCTCAGCTCAACGAGGCCGCAGGCCTGGTCGCAGCTGCGGCCGGTTGGGGCGACGGGGAATGGGATCTCGCCTACCAGAGCCGCAGCGGCCCTCCCTCGGTTCCCTGGTTGGAGCCCGACATCAACGACCACCTCCACCATCTGCAGGCCCAGGGTTTCGCCCAGATCGTGGTGGTTCCGTTGGGGTTCATCAGCGACCACATGGAGGTCCTGTTCGATCTCGACACCCAGGCCCAGGCCCGGGCCGACCAGCTGGGTATGACCATGCACCGGGTGCCGACGGTTGGAACCGCCCCCCGGTTCGTGACCATGATCCGCCAGTTGATCGAGGAGCAGCTACCCGGCCATAACGGCCTCCGCCTGGCCCTCGGCTCCCAGGGCCCATGGCCCGACGAATGCCCCGCCGGCCACTGCCCTGCACCTCGCCGCCCCGGCCGCTGAGGCCGCCCGCAGCACGGTTCCGGCCGCCAAACAACCTATCAGGCAACATTGATGCCCAACCGAGGTGGCGTTCCCCTATCCTGTCACAGCCAGCCGCGCCAACCCACAACCAAAGACATCTGATGCCAACCGCCGTTATTGTGCACCAGAGAGCTTCACGTACAGCCCTCGCCGCCACGCCACGTTCTGTTATCGCGCTCCTCCGCGCCCTTCCCGAACGGAGGCGATACAGATACCCCTCCTTGGCTTTGCAGCACCTGCCTGTGCTGGAAGGCCGCCGATGACCCGAGCCCTCATCATCGACGACGACGAGCAGGTCGCCGGTTTCCTGAGCAGCGGACTGGCCAGCCACGGCTACCAGTCGTTCGTTGCCGCCAACGGCATGACCGCCCTCAACGCCGCTCAACGGCAACCCTTTGACGTGGTGATACTCGATATCGAGCTACCAGACCTCGACGGCCTGGAGGTGCTGAGACGCATACGGGCACTGCAACCCGACAGCGTCATCATCACCATGGCCCCGACCGACGGGGGCCCTCGACTCCTCGCATCCTTCGACGCCGCAGCCGACGACTTCATGACCAAACCACTGGTTTTTGAAGAACTCGTGGCCCGGATTCGGGCCAGGATCCGCAGACCCGACGTCGGCGCTTCGAGCACCCTCCGGGCGGGTGACATTCAGCTCGACCTCGGCAGCCGGAGAGCCATGACCAAGGTGGGTGCCGTCGACTTGACGGCGCGGGAGTTCGCCCTGGCCGAGACGTTCTTCCGGCACCCGGACCAGGTACTCAGCCCTCAGCAACTACTCAACCACGTCTGGGGCTACGACTTCAGCCCAGGTTCGAATATCGTTGCCGTCTACGTACGAACACTGCGACGCAAGCTGGGAACCGAGGTGATCCGGACCGTTCGAGGCATGGGCTACCGCTTGCAGATGTAGTCCCCCGCCAACACCAATGGTCCTCCGGCCCGGCTCATTGAGTCGGGCCGGACGCATTTTTCCCGCTCCTGGATCGCCACTCACCAGAATTTCATCTTCGCCTCATCCTGCATTCATCTCGGCGCTGAACACTCACGTCGTCTCAACAGCAGGAAGCGTCCTGGCGTGAATGAAGAACCTGTAGTGGAAATCGATGAACCTGGCATGATCCGGTACCGCGATTCGATCGCGGGACAGATCACCACCCGATCGTTGCTGATGGCGGTAGTCCCGGTCCTGGTCG
>Ga0316192_10000174_pt1 | contig 45476 bp, 34 predicted proteins | sample MerIslwburrow_MG_FD_204931 | JGI IMG/M metagenome (GOLD analysis project Ga0316192, IMG submission 204931) | Coastal sediment microbial communities from Maine, United States - Merrow Island worm burrow | ecosystem: Environmental > Aquatic > Marine > Coastal > Sediment | place: USA: Maine...
GGGTTGTCGGCGGCGGCCGAGGCCAGCGAGGATGTCTTTGGCGTACTCGACACTGAGCTTTCCAGTGCTTTGATCTGGCGCTCGAGCTTGACAACATCCGGGTGCTGATCTGCATACTTTTTACGCATTGTGGCCAGTTCGCCGCGCAGGGCTTCGATCTGTTTCAGTTGCTCGGCCGAACTGTCGACACCACCGGTTTCCTGTTCCAGGCCCTCGATTTCGCGCTTCATGCGGATCACGTCCGGGTGTTCCGCAGAGTAACGCGCCAGCAGCCCCAGATACTGGGTCCGCAGCGCCTGCAGGCGCGTCGCGGGATCCAGTGAGATATCGATACCGTAAGGTTTCAGCTGTGCCAGTTGACCTTGCAGGTAGATGCGGGTTTGTTGCTGCGAACGGAGCTGGCTGTCGATATCGGTCATCTCGCGCTCCGTACGATCCATGAGTTGCTGGTTGAGCTGTGAGAGTTCCGGCAGGGTCTTGGCGTGCTGCTCCTTGAATGTCGCCATTTTTTCTTCCCGCAGGCTGATTTCCCGGCTCAGGCGTTCGGATTCATCGGTCAGAAAAGCAGTTGTCTCGCTGGCCTTTTCGGAACGTTCCTTGAGGTTTTCTTTCAGAAACAGGCTCATCAGCTCGTTGGCCACTTTTTGCACCTGGGTTGGACTCTCACCCGAAAAACTCAGTTGGAACGCAATAGTTGCGGCGGTCGGCCGGCCTGAGCGCGGGTCCACCACAGAGGCTTCGATCATATCGAGATCGATGTTGGCGCGCATTTCCGCAATGATTTCTTCAATAGTGAGGCGTTTGCGCTCATCCTCGTAGAGCTTGTACTGGTTGATGATCTCCATCAGGTTGGGGCGTGCCATCACCATCTGGCTGATCTGCTGGATGCGCTGGGAGGCAAAGCTGGTAACCGTGGACTGGACCAGTTCGGACGGGATGTCCTGTTCCTTGATGAGGATGGTCGCCGAAGATTTGTAGGTCGCCGGCCACAGCAGTGCGGCCAATGCACCCACCACGAAAACCGTTACGGCAATGACGAAAATACTCAGCCGGCGCCGCTTGAAGGCGCCCATGTAATCTGAAAAATCGAGTGTCTGCTCTTCCATTATTTGCCCTTTCGCGCTCGGGGAACTGCACTACGGCGCGCGTGACCGATCCCCCCGGTTCAGGCCACTAGCGGGAAATCGCAATTCTAGGCCACCGGTAAGTAAGCGTCAAATACGCGGCGTTCTGGGTTGCATCGTCGCTGGTGTTGTCGAAGGTCTGCTTTCTGTATCGGTAACTTCCGGAAATTCTCCAGAATTGTTGAAAATCCCAGTTGAATCTTGGTTCGATCTGGTAGTACTCGCGGTTCAGACTGCTGCGTGCATCATTGCCGGTTTCACTTTGATAAAAAGAGAGATTCAGCTCTGCCGACAGCGTTTCGCTGAAGCGGTACAGGTTGTCCCAGCGCAGGCGGTCCACCTCGATCGGTATCCCGTTGATATCATTGCTGATAGCCCGCGAGGCTGAAAGACCGCTCCGGCCGCGCAGGAAATCCTTCGTGAGGCTGCCGCTGTAGGTAGACCCCCAGTCGCTCCGGGACACATCCTCGGTCAGGGGTATAAACCCGATAATGATATCACCCGAAAAGATCGGAATCAGACTGCTCTGTGAGAAATCGGCTTTGGTGTGGCGCACGCCCACGAACAGGGAGGCCGACAGGGTCTCGCTAAACCGGTAGGAGCCGCCGCCCTGCAGGTTAGTATTCTTCGATTCAACATCGTTATCGTTGTTGCTCTGGCTGTGCGACAGCGTTATCGATGCCACCGTGCGCTCATTCAGCACCCGCTGCAGTGAAGCTTCGCCACTATTGATGTGGAAATCAACGAAGCCAGTTTCCTCGGTATCATCGTACTGGACATCACTGTAGGTATAGCCAAAACGCGCATTGGTACGGTCATCCAGATTATAGGTCCAGTTCGGTCCCACGTTGACCGTGTAGCGCGTCGTACGGTCGAACACCAGGCCGGTATTCTCCAGCTGGCTGTCCAGCGTGCTGTCTTTGATGAAACCCAGATCCAGTCCGAGTTCGGAACGTTCCATGCGGTGGTAAGAGCTGGTAAGAAAGCGGACGTTGTTGTCGTCAAGATCGCTGTCCTCCTCGAAACGCCGAAAATCGAAGCGCAGATTGCCGCTGGTGCCCGAGGTAGGCGTTGCTACGCTGAATACGGCGCTGGGGCTCAAGGTGGCTTCAGCCGATGAAACTTCATCGTCAATAGTCAGTCTGATATTGTCGTTGTAACCGGTGAGGAACGCGACGGTGGGGTCGATTTTCCACTCGGCAGCGTCAACACCGGCGGCACAGGCTGCCAGCAGCAGGATAGTCACCGTGTTGCGAAACACTGTCCGCATCGTAATAGGCCTTTTAACTTATTGTATTTAAGGATAAATAAGCGGCCCGTTTTGCCAGGCCTTTGGTTGTACGTTGTAGGAGCGGTCTCCTCGACCGCGATAATGAAGATAAATATTCTACGGAACTACTACCACATCCCCAGGCTGCAAAACAATGTTCTGCTCCAGACGCTTGCCTTTCTCCACTTCCGCGTACTTGAAGGACATGGCTCTTAACTTGCCATTCTCCCGCCGCAGAATCTTGATATCGTTGAGTGCGGCATAGGTCGAAGTACCACCCGCAAAACTCAGCGCCTGCATGACATCGACATTGCGCACAATCGGAAAAACACCCGGCCGATTGACTTTTCCGATGACGTAAACCGTGTTGCCGGTGAGTTGCCGCACAGAGACGGTAACCACTGGATCGGGAATATATTTTTTCAGACCTTCGGATATCAGCAGGCGCAGGTCTTCAACACTGTTGCCCGCAGCCTTGGCTTCCCCGACCAGCGGGAAGGTGATCTGACCATCGGGACGAACAATGACTTCCTGGGTCATGTCCTCTTCCTTCCATACAGAAACCATCAGTATATCGCCGGGCTGGATCTTATAGTAATCCGCAACTTTACCGTCCCCCGCAGCAAATACCCAGGGAGGTAGGGTCATTGACGCAAAAACGAGCATCATTAATCCAGCCAGGAATTTTGTCTTATTAAGCATGCAAGCCTCTGATTTTATCACGGGAGAGTATTTGGTTGTTTATCGTCCGGATTGTACGGAAATTGAAGCAAAATAGTCACATCTGTCTTATCCGGCAGCGGGAACTTCAATGTGCCGGGGAGGGCTACCAGATCGGAATCTCTTCCACATCAGTTGATAGGCCCGTTCCAGGTTGCGAGCAAAGACAGTCGTATTAAATAAAGGGCACCTGGGAATATTTGCCGTCAACTTCTCCCGTATCTCGTTGAGCTTTTCCGGATTTTCGGCTAAAGAAACCGCAAGTTCTTCGTACTCATATAGGTTTGTTGTAATGAGTTCCGATAAGCCGACCGTATGCAGAAGACTGGCGGCCACGCGGGAGGCAAAGGTTTCCCCAGGCATCGTGATCAAGGGAACGCCGGAGCGTAACGCGTCACTGGCAGTTGTGTGGGCATTATAATAACGCGTGTCGAGAAACAGGTTCATATTGCGATGTCGTGCCAAGTGCACATCCTTTGACAGCTTGTCGGCAAACACCAACCGTTCTTCGCTAATGCCACGTCTTTTCGCCTCCCGCCTCAGATTAAGCGTGTTCTCTGGTGAATGGTGCAGAAGCCAGAGCACGCTGCCTGGTATGCGGCGTAAAACGCGCATCCAGACATCGAACATTGAGGGTTCGATCTTGTAGGAATTGTTAAAGCAGGCAAAAACAAAAGCGTCCTGAGGAATTCCACATTGAGGCCTTGTGGGCCCGGTCTCTGGAATGCACACTTCGTCATCGTTTATCTGATAACAGTGGGGCAGATAGACGAATTTCTCGGTATACCATTGCTGCTGACCGGGTGGCGTGACCGTTCGGTCCGTGATGATATAGTCCATATAGTCGGCGCCCGAGGTGCCGGGAAACCCCAGATAGCTTACCTGGACCGGCGCCGGCTGCAGTGCAAAGATTTCGGGTCGGCAGGCTGTGTTGAAGACGGCAAGATCGATCAATATCTGGATCCGGTCATCGAAGATTCGTTGTGCACAGTCTGTATATGAATGCGAAGTGAGGTCGACGAAATGATCGCAACCGGCTTCGATCCGCTTTCTGTAAATACTGCCATCGTCGGGGCTAAGGGAGTAGCCAAAGATCTCGAATCTGCTCCGCTCGTGTTTGCCGAACAAGCCGACAATCAGGTGTGCCCCTGCGTGATTGCAGAACTTGGTCGAGACATAGCCGATCCTGATTCGCGACGTGTCCGTGGGCTCGTGGGTCCATCCGGTGTGTTGCAGCGCGTCGGCGCGTGACGCCGCGCTGCGAGCGTGTGATACGGCAATTTCATATTGCAGCTCTGCTGTCCAGGGGAGAGTCAGGGCATCGAACGGATACACCGGCGCTTCGTCACCCTGCCCGAGTGCTGCTACGGTTACCTGGCGAAGTTGCGGTTCGATCGCGTCGGCGTTCGGCCAGTCACAGAGGGCCTGATAGGCACGGCTTAACTGAGCGAGTGCCTTGGGAAATCCCGGCCTGAGTGTCAGTGCGTGTTGAAACTGCTCGATGGCTTCGAGGCGCGCGCCGGTTTCAATGAGGCAAACGCCCCTATTGTAGTGGGTTTCGAGTGTCTTGATGCCTTTGTCCAGTACCTGGGCGAAACAGGCGGAGGCTCTGGCAAACTCACCCAGAGCCATGTAGACAACGCCGAGATTGTGTACAGCCTCGTGGTGGTTCGGGTCCCGTGCCAGGGCGGCATTGAAGCAATCGATTGCAGCATGAGTTTGTCCCATAGCGTGGTACAGAGTGCCGAGCGCGCAGTGGGCTGCCGCTATATCGGGTCGTTGCGCGATAAGTCTGTGTAGGCAATCGAGGGCGGCAGTGAGGTTTCCCTGTGCCCGAAAGGTGAGGCCGAGGTTGAACAGAGCCTCCATGTAACCCGGGTTGATCGATAGTGCGCGCTTGAAAGAAGCTTCCGCCTCAGCCAGCCGATCCGCCTGTAAACAGGCCGAGCCCAGATTATAGAGGAGCTGCGTAGCGTTCGGATGAATCTCAAGACCTTCGCGGTAGCAGTCAATAGCCTCTTGCAGTCTACCCGTCTGGTGCAAGGCCGCCCCCAGGTTGCAGCGTGCCTGCAGATGGTCTGCTCTGATACTGAGCGAGGTCCGGTACGCTTTGATGGCTTTATCAAGCAGGTGCTGCGACTGGCGCACAAGACCAATACCGTAGTAAGGCTCAGCCTGCTTAGGGTCAAGTTCAGAGGCGCGCTGGAAAGATGCGAGGGCAGAGTTTATATCACCAAGGCCAAGATAAACCTGGCCAAGACCAGAATAGTAGGTCGGCGATGAGGGTTCAAACTCAACAGCTTTTTGGCTGTATGATTTTGCCGCTTCCAGCTTTCCCTGACGATAAAGAATTTTACCGAGAAGATGAAGTGCGCCAGCGTGATCAGGTTTAGCTTTGAGTACGCGTTGGCATTCCGCTTCAGCTTCAACGAGATTTCCAGAGCCTGGAAAATGAATACTATTGCTTAAAATGTCGTCAGAGTCTGGCATCTACAGTAAGCAGCAAGGCCCCATCTCACTATTGTCGGAATCAGGTGTTTGTGTGGGATTTAAGCATTTTTATTTAAAACATTAAAGGCAATTAATTCGATTCCTCATTGGGTGACTGTTCGCTTTTGCTATGAAGAGCCGCGACTTGTTTATAGTTGGCTCGAAAATTTAGCGGGGCAATCATCAACGGTGGGAATCCGGCTTTGACCACCAGATTATCAATCGCTTCGCTCGCGTACGGGAAGAGGATGTTTGGACAACGAATGTTGAGTAGTCTCTCAAGCCGCTCCTGTTTTTTTACATTCCTGATTATAAAGACTCCTCCCTGTTGAACCTCGACAAGAAACATTGTTTTTTGCTCATTTGCTGCCGAAACCGTTACAGTCAGGACAACGTCATGAGTGTCCTCTGATAATTTCGCGAGTTTGACTCTGTAATCAAGCGAAACTTTCGGATTCAATTGATCATCGCTTAATAATGTTGCCGGCGAATCGGGTGCTTCCAGGGAAGCATCTTTAAGGTAAAGTCTTACCAGGGAGAATTTGGCGGTATCCGCTTCTTTGGTGGCCACGTCTGCTTCAGTCATTACAAGTTCCAGAATTTGTTAAAGTTTATGTAAGCGGCTGTTCCGGTGCAAAGTAATTATGCTGGGTGCTTTAAGTCCAGCCGATAAAAACTGGTGCATCAAATCTGATTGATGAATCGGCGCCCCGCATCCTGTGTATGCAGTCCCTAATAATCACATCAACCGTCATAATAGTCCTCTCTAAGCCGTAATTTCCAATTGAGTGCCTATGTCGATCTGCTCTGTAAATTCCGGCTTCCTGTTTAGTTTTAATCTTGACTGTTCCTGAAGTATTTAAACCCAATAAAAAAGCGGGGCAGTTGCCTGCCCCGCTAAATTTTATTGCTATACAGTCTGAACAATTCAGTTTGTCTCCGTCAAACTGCCGGGCATTGGCCCGGCAGATCGGGACACGAACAGACTTACAACTGTTTTAGCTCTTGCTCTTGCGACGGCGTGCTACACCCGCCAGGCCGATGATACCAGAACCGAACAGCCATGCTGCAGCTGGGACCGGAATCGGCGCACCACCTTCAATTGTGGCCGTACCTTCAACAATCCAGCGGGCATTGAAACCGGTGAAGTTACCGGTCCCATCTTCAGCCGTGGTAATCAGGTGCGACCACTGGAAGCTGACCAGTTTTTCAGTCGCACTGGCACCATCTTCTACCCAGTTAACATTCAATGTTCCAGGATCAGGCGGCAGCAAGAAATCCGTGCCGGCACCGGCCTGGAAGTTACCACCCCAATCAAGGTTAGTGAAGGTCAGGTTGTTAGCGCCATCTATATCAGCGTTCATACCGTTACCAAATGTGAATGGCACGAAGGGTGTGCTGCTGAATATGAAGCCGGTGGTGAAAGATCCCGTGGAGTTGGCATTGCCCTGACCCAGTATCGGGCCAACATTACCTGTCCAGGCGACGGCGTTATTGTACGTCGAGGGATTGATATTACCGAATCGGAAACCGCCGCTATTACCGTCCAGAGCGGCGCTGAACGTACCCGCACCACCACCGCCATTTACACCGTTCAGGGTTGAACCGACGTCTTGAACTTGAATGCTAACGATTGCAGCAGCCTGCACTGTGCCGGCCACCCCTAGTCCCAAAGCGGTTGTTACTGCTGTGGAAATCAAGTTTTTCTTCATGTCCATCCATATACTCCTCAAATAGCTGAAAAAATGTTGCCTTTATCTATAGTTAAAGACAATAAGTCTTTTGCAAAAAACCCTTTATTCACTCCCGCATATAGTATATTTACATGCGCAAGCTTACATCGATATTAGCAAAAGCTGAGCCATGTTTGTAATTATATTTAAATTCATTGAGTTAGCTTGGTGCCGCAGAGAATGCGCTGGGCTGTTATTGATCAGGCGTAAGAATGCTCGACATGGCGTTGGTCGCTGAGGGTGTCCAACACACTGTTTTTGCTATGAATGATGCCCGGTGCTTATTTGTAAGAAATATCGACATGTAATGGTTTTTGAGTGGATCATCGGTCAATTTGAGTCGGCTGGTGAGAGAAAGTGGTTCTCACACGCGCTGAGCGCAGTAGATACCATGCAGCATAGAAATCCAGTAACACCCTTATCAGGAATAATTCATTAAGCGGCGCCTGGTCCGATTGCCATTGAAAAACCATGAATGCAATATCAGCAAGGGCTGAACCCGCGGCCAACCAGCGCCCGTGGGTGAATATCTTTCGGGTAACCGCGCTCTTGGAATGTAACCGTACGAAAAGTGCGATTAACACGGCAAATGCAGGGATGCTCGCAATCAGGAACAGTGGACCACTGGATAGCTGCGAAACTATATCAAAACTCGCACTAATTTTATCGCCACCACGCTTTAAGCCCTGAAGGCCATTAAGACCGGCTATTATTACCAACAGTAGGTGTCTGCTCAGGTAAATAAGCGCTATCCATAGCAAAACAGGCACCTTTGCTGTGCCATCATCGTTAAAGTTTGATGGGTTATAGTCTAGTGGATAACGACTGTTTTTTTTTGGCATTGACGCTTAGCGGTATTAAATACCGGGCAATTGCTTACGGAGATTCACTGCCTCTACGCGCGTTGACCGGTTGGTTTTCAATATTTGTATTAAAAATAGTACAGAATTTAAGCCAAACCTGTCTATATCAGACTGAAATTATCTGCATAATTAAAGGGCAAGTGTGGGATGTATGGTTTTCCTTTCAATGAATTCCAGTTTAAAGAGATGTGCAAGCTGGAAGTTACGAATCGGGCTGATAAAAGACTGTGAAAACTGAAGGTTGAAGCAACGACATGATAAAAACAATCGTTTCCAATGCGTTGTTGGTCCTTGCCAGTATAGTGGTGACACTGGTCTTGCTGGAGTTGGGTGCGCGAATGTACACGGGTGACTGGGTTTTCCGAAACATACTGGAAAATCACATTCGTTTACTGATGACCGCATATCCTGCACGGTACGACGAGACGCTGGGTTGGGCGGCAAAATCGGGTGTATCAGAACATAATGCATCGGGCGCACGGATAACGATACTGGAGAACGGGCTGCGTTCGAACCGTGCGAATGCGGTTTCACAGAAACTTGCGAAGAAACGACCGATTGTCGCGGTTGGGGACTCCTTTACATTTGGTTTTGAAGTCTCCGATGCGCAGACGTGGCCCGCGATACTGGAGTCTCAACTTGGAAGGCCGGTCATCAATGGGGGCGTTTTTGCCTACGGCATGGATCAGGCCCTTATCAGGGCCAGGCAGCTGATCGATGCATACGAGCCGGAAATTCTGATATACAGCTTTATCCCGGACGATATCTTTCGTTGCCAGATATCGTCACGCACGGGTGTCAACAAACCTTATTTTGACGTGAAGGATGGTGCTTTGCTCCTTAAGAACAGTCCTGTGCCGGAACCTGCATTGACTGACCATGGCTCCCCGGGAATACGCAGATTGCTTGGTTACAGCGTATTGGTTCACGAATTGATGTTGCGGTCTGAGTATGCGAATTGGTGGCTGCGCGGAGATCAATGGAATAACAAACAAGTGCACTCGAGTTTGAAGGGGGATCAAATTGGGTGCTTAATCGTGAAGGAGCTCGACGAGCTTGCCCGATCGAAAAACATAAAAGTCTACCTGCTGGCGCAATATGGGCGGAATATAAACTCCAAGAGTGTCAATAGATCAAGGAAGGTTATCAGCTGTGCCAATCCACAGCGGTTAACCGTCGTCGATCTCCATGACTCTTTGCGGGAAGTATGGCGTCGGGACAGAAAGATGTACCGATCATATTTTACTAAACGTCAGCATATGACATACGAGGGGAACCGTTTCGTTGCCAGGAAGTTGGTCGATGCACTAAACCAATCGGGAATTCAGGCGCCATGAATTCATATAACGCAGTGGCTGACCAGGCCTGGGCGCTGGTGGAAGCGAAACAATTGCGGGCGGCGCGCGATGCATTCGAAAAACTCTGTCAGCTCGACCCGGGGAATGCGGAAGCCTGGATGATGCTTGGCACTATCAGTGGCGAGCTGGGCGAGCTGGAAAAAGCGACATCTTGCCTGGAGAAGGCCATCGGTATTGAGCCGGAATATCCTGACGCTCATGTTGGGTTGAGTAAAATTCTGGCTGCAAGCGGGCAAATGGCCGAAGCTGCCGATCATTGTCGGAAAGCCGCGCTTTATGATCCCGACTATGCAGCGGCGTGGATTACGCTTGCCGGGATCGCCGGGATGCTGGGGCGGTATGAAGAAGCAGAAAAATCGGCGCGTCGTGCACTGGAGCTGGAGCCTCATTCCAGTTCGTCGCAAGCCAATCTTGTCAATGCCCTGAGGTCGCAAGCCAAGCTCGACGATCCGGCCGCTGGCTATGCCGATAGTACAGCGATTTTCGTCACCGGTATTCCGCGTTCCGGAACCTCATTGATCGCCGGATGTTTACAGGCCTGTGGTGCCTGGGCAGGAAAAACGATCCCCGGAAATGAGGATAACCCAGAGGGATATTTTGAAAACTATGGATTGCGGGAAGGCGTGCTCAAGCCGATGCTGATACGCGCCGGCGCTGATCCACTCGGGGTGCGCGGGCTGAGCAGTGCGATATCTCCAGAGCCCGACCCCGGGTTACGCTTGCAGGTGTTTAAGCATTTGTTACAGCAGGGTTATGAGGGTGGACGGCAGCCATGGCTGTATAAAGACTGCAAGCTGACACTGGTATGGCCTGTGTGGCAGGCCGCTTTTCCAAACGCCCGTTGGATTATCGTGCGCCGTCCGCGGGAAGACATTATCCAGTCCTGCCTGCGTACAAATTTCATGAACCAGCACTCCTCAGATTCTGCATTCTGGCGTGCCTGGATTGCTGAATACGAAAATCGACTCGTAGCGCTGCAACAGTCTGGTGTCTGGTGGCGGGAAATTGATTCGCATGAAGCAGTCACAGAGCGTCCTGACAGTATCAAAGCGCTGGTTCAAGATCTCGGATTGCAGTGGAATAAAGAGGGGATTCGTGAATTTATTAAGCCCAAACATTGGCACGCAGCATCCACCTCGTCTGTTGCTTATGGTGGTTTGATGGATAGCGCTACTGATGACAGCGTTAAAGTGAGTAAGTTACAGCAGCGCATATTGCTCAATTCCGTGGCGAAAGCCGGAACTTATCTTATTACAAGGACGGTTGAGCTGCTTGGGGTTGAACCACACCCGTTTGTGTTGCATGGCGCGCTAACAAAACGAACACTCGCAGTAGATGAAACGGAAGATAGTGTGATTGTTGGGGTGGATTGGCCGTGCCAGATTAAAACGGAGGCGCTGTACTCCATCCTTTCTGATATGAACAGAGGTTCTTTTATGAAGGGGCATCTTCCCTATTCCCCGCGCGTGCAGGGATTGCTGGAGGGGCTTGACTATATCATGATCATTATCGTGCGTGACCCGCGTGATGTCGCCGTGTCTCATGTGCGCTGGGCAATGTCACGCGACTACCTGCCCTATCAGAAATATTATCAGGACTTGTCACCGAGCGAGCGCCTTTCACGCGCGATCAGCGGATTTGCGGTCGAGCCGGACGGACCGATGGTAATGAGCTTGCGTAAACGTTTCGAATACATTACGCAATGGCGGTCTCATCAGATGGCGTATTTGACAAGCTTTGAGCGCCTTGTAGGACCCAAGGGAGGTGGGGACAAGATGGCGCAGTCTGAGGAGGTGCAGAATATTGCAGATCATCTGGGAATTGCGTTGTCTGCAGAGCAGAACCGTTTTGTTTCAGATAACCTGTTCGGCAACACCATGACGTTCAAGGAAGGGAAAGCAGGTGGATGGAGAGATCACTTCAGCAAAGAACACAAGTGCCAGATAAAGGACTTGATGGGTGATTTGATCATCGAACTTGGTTACGAAAAAGACAATAGCTGGTAGGTGCTAACGCTTCTCATAACGCCCATTTCACCGCTTTTTCAGCGTGCAATGAAGATGTGTCATATATCGGAATGGCTGAATCGCATTGCTTAACCAGCATACTGATCTCTGTGCAGCCTGCTATCACTGCTTCTGCGCCGGCGGCAGCTAACGCATTAATGATACGAATAAACTGTTGCCTGGATATTGACCGGATAACACCCTGGCAAAGTTCCTTGTAGATAATACCATTGATTAGCATCCGGTCGGATTCATCTGGAACAATGACTTCAAGGCCGTATTGTTTTGACAACCGCCCTTTATAGAACTCTTGTTCCATTGTAAAAGAGGTGCCTAAAAGCCCAACGGTCTTCGCGTTGTTCTGAACCAGGGCTTCTGCGGTTGCATCTGCAATATGAAGGAGGGGTATAGTTATAGCCCGTTCTATTTCAGGGGCTACTTCATGTATGGTATTAGAACAAATCAATAGAAAATCTGCGCCCGCTCTTTCAATATTGTGGGCTGCGCCGACAACGATATCGGTGAGTCCACCCCAATCGCCACTGCTTTGCAGTTTTTCAATAAGGGCAAAATCAACGCTATAGAGGGCTATTTCTGCAGAATGAAAGCCGCCGAGAGTGCGCCTGACCTCTTCATTGATTGTCCGGTAATAAACAGCGGTGCTCTCCCAGCTCATTCCGCCAACAAGGCCGATTGTTTTCATATGACGTATTCTTTAGAGTCGCCTGATCCGGGAACGCGGTTATCCTGGTCAAGCCTCGCGCTCAGGTGTTGCTTGGGTGCGCCTCATCATATTGACGTGCCGGATACCAACTTCGATGAACTCGTCTCCCTCTTTCTCGAATCCACTTTTCACATAATATGGAACTGCGTGTGCTTGTGCATGAAGATACACCTTTTCAAGACCGCGACTGCGAGCTGATTCAACGAGCGCCTCAAGCATCCTGGCGCCAACTCCCCGGCTGCGCCAGTGCTTCAGCACAGCAAGTCTGCCGATTTTTCCGTCAGCCTGAATTCTTCCAGTGCCAATCGTGTTTCCTTCCTTGTCGGTGGCTACGACATGTAGGCAGTCCCGATCATTGCCGTCCCAGTCAAGTTCGCGGGGTATCTTCTGTTCCTGTCCAAAAACAGTGTCACGTATGTGGCGGATGTCTCTCTCTGATTCCGCGTATGATACCAGCTTTATTTTCATGAATCGTCACATTCGGCAGGTATCAGGCCGCCCCGCTGGTCAGCCCTGATAGCCCCAGCATTCTGATCATGCTAGACATATCCCGTCAAGTTCAAGCGGGAGGTTGTTCGTGTGGTGTTCTGCGCAGCGTCCGTAATCCGCGTAAGCCTCGTGGTATCGTTCCAACTTAGTGGCTGCCGCGCTATGCCGTTCCCTCCTTGAATTTCTCTTCACTACCGTTCAACACAATATCTTTGCAAAATTCATTGTCGAACGCCAGGACCCTGATAGACTGGACGTATTCCGCCTCGCCTCATGATGAGGATTTGGGGCTTTTGAGCTAATTAGATACTGCTATCAACTATATAGAAGTGTTCAGGTGCGCTGTTGTAAAACAGCTGTTTTCACGAGCAAAGTTCAGGATTTAAATGAATCCAGCATAGTCATGATATCTCTTCAGCCCAGATTTATCTTTGTGAAGGTGCCGAAGACAGCGGGAACAAGTATGGCAAGGGCGCTTAAGTCAGATCACGTCATCAAGCCCCCCGAGGATATACGAAAGCCCCATATAAGTATCCTGGAGATAAGAGACGGGATGAAGGATATTCGTATCGAGGATTTTTTTAAATTTGGCTTTGTGCGCAACCCATGGGATCGGGTTGTGTCGTTATACAACCGCACCGAGGGGCGGCAAATGCGCGACAAGATGACTTTTGATGAGTTTGTCGCCTGGATCCAGAACAACAGTGATACCTCGATTTTTACTTCGCGCCACAAGCACCAGCTGGACTGGTTTAGCGACGAAAATGGTGAGGTTTTAGTGGATTTTATCGGTAAATTCGAGCACCTTGAACGGGACTGGAAGTATGTATGCGAACAGCTCGGTATTTCCATTGACTTGCCGCATATCAGGAAGAATGCACAAAATACTCAACACTATACTGAATATTATTCGGACAAAACGAAAGCGATAATCGAACAAAAATTCCGGCTTGATATCGAATACTTCGGTTACAGTTTTTGCGAATAGGGGGTAACGTTCTGCCAGGTGGCGGACGCATTCGTTTAAAGTTGTAAGCAGTAATCACGCCATACAGCCCGATAAACAGTTTCGACTGTTCGGGCAAAAGACTGCCCGTCGCATAGCGAACTTGTCTCCATCATCGGGCGAAGTTGCTGGCGTAGTCTGATACGCCGTTCGCTGTCATAAGCAAGTGCAACTGCAAGATTGCAGTAATCGTCAGGTTGATCACCAATCAGTTCCGATAGCCCAAGCTGATGCAGCAGACTTGAACCGACTCGCCCAGCACTGGTATTTCCTGCCAGAGTAATCACTGGCACACCCATCCACATGGCTTCGCAGGTGGTGGTAGTGCCGTTGTAGGGGAATGTGTCTAATGCGATGTCGACTCTACTGTATAAAACAAGGTGCTCATAAAGCGATGCGACGGAAGCAATTAAATCAATTCGATCGCGGCTTATACCCTCTGATAAGAATAAATCGTGATAATGTTTGCATGTGGCTGGATCGGCCAATGAGTTATTCTTGATGTGCAGTCGCGCGTCGGGCAGGAGTTGGAGAATTCTGGCCCATAACGATACTACCTGAGGTGTAATCTTTGTGAGATTATTGAATGAGCCGAATGTTATATGCCCAGATTGATTTTCCGCGGTCAGCGAAACTGGCGGCGTTTCCGCTGGTGGCTGATAACAAAGAAACCCATCGGGTAGCCGAAGGAGGGTTTCGGTATACAACTCTTCTGTCTTTCCTAACGGATCAACCCGGGCATCCGTCAATCGATAGTCCATCGTCTTCAAACCTGTGGTCGTCGGATACCCGAGGTAAGTGATTTGTACCGGCGCAGGCCTGCGCGCGAATACCAGGAGCCGGTTATTTGCGGTGTGGCCTGCCAGATCAACAAGGATATCGATCTGGTCTGACCGAATCAGTTCAACCACTTGAAGATCGGAGAGGCCCGTGATTTTATGCCACTGATCAGAAAGCCGTTTCAGGCGCAGCGAGGTATCATCATCCACTGCTACGTCGGCATAGCACGTTACGTGTATTGCATTTGCGTTCCGATGCAAAAGCAACGGCTCAAAGAAACAAGCTACCGAATGCTGACGCAGATCCGGTGAGATATATCCGACGCGGAGTTGCCGATCTACATTGGCGACACAGTCATGCGCCTGGCATCGCGTCAAATTGTCGGCATGCAGTTCACCCCAGCGCCTGTGCTCATTGAAAATCATCTTTGCGTCGTAATCCGGGTGGTAATTCAAAGCGAAAAGCCAATTGCTGTGGACCGCTGCATGATCAGGCTGAAGTTGCAAGACACGGCGATAGCAGGTTATTGCTTCATCCAGTTTCTGTTGCGACTGCAATGCAACCCCGAGGTTTCTGTGCGCATCGACACAGTTTGGCAATAAGCGAATAACTTCACGGTACACAACCACTGCATCCTGCAAACGCTTTTTATACAGAAAAGCCTGGGCTAAATTGAAAAGTACCTTGACTTGGCCGGGCTTGATTGCCAGGGATCTGCGGAAGCAGTTTATAGCTTCTTCGAAGTCGCCAAGCTGTCCGTTAATTGCACCAAGCGTTCCCCAGGTATCCGCGTCATCGCCGTCACTGCGCAAGATTTCTCCATAAAGCGCTTTGGCATCCAGATAACGGCCTTGTTGTATACAAACCAGGGCTTTAGCTCGTTTTCGAGACACCGAGCGATAGCTATTTGACATTTACTATGACCTGCCTGTTTATGCATCAGATTCTACTGATGTCTTATGGTATGAGAGCGGAGTACCGACAAAATATGCGCATGGTCAGTCTGATTTCAACAGTAATCAGCGGCGGATACCTTACGTTTAAAACCGCAAGGTTTACTGATGGGTGAAAAGTATTTCGACAGAAAAAGCATGTTCATTTGGGAGGAACGGACGCCTGACATCAGTCGCTACATACACCGGAAAATCCGTGATTATCCGGACATGCCAAGCGACTGATTATTCATGCTGGACCCGGATAGTCGCAAGACAAACACACTACCGGTAACGGGTTTTCCACCCTCATATCGTAGTGTAACTGGCGTACAACTCACTTCTTGAAAACTATTATCTGTCGAGAGCTTCCCAATGTAACTATGAGATTGTGCGTAACGGCCAGTTTGTCTTAGCTGGTAATCCATACCGTTCTCGAGCAACTCGGTTGAGAAGGCGAACAGTCCGCCGGGATTCAGGCGCTGACTAACCAGCGAGAACACCTCCTCAAGTGCGCCGATATAAACAAAAACATCGGCGGAAATGACAAGATCAAAACTTTGTCTGACTTGTTTCATGGCGTGACAAATATCCGCCTCTATGAGATCCGTGTAGATCTTGCGCTCTTTTGCTTTGGCAAGCATGCGCGGCGCCAGGTCAACCCCTACGAGCTGATTGGCAATGCCGGAGAATGTGGCACCTGATAATCCGGTGCCACAACCCAGATCAAGGATATCAATATGTTTTGTTTGTTCTGTTCGTTTTCGTTGTTTGTTAACAGCCTCGAACAAATGTTGTGGGGTTTTGTATCCAAGTTCATCAAGCAGCCGGTTATCAAAGTGGTCAGCAAACTCATCAAACTCCCTGATTACATATTCGTTTGGTGATAGCGGCGGCGCTTCTCCCTCACCAATTGCAGCTAGATAATATTTTGCGTCTACCTGCGTGGGATCATGTGCTATTGCCAACCTGAAGGCTTCGGCAGCCTCGGATAAACGACCAAGAACTCTAAGACATGTACCACGAGTACAGTGTGCCCCTGCAAATGACGGATTGATTGCGACGGCCCTCTCGTACGCTGCCAATGCCTCTTCAACGCGGCCCAATATAATTAACACAGCGCCGCGGTTGCAATGGAATACGGAAAACTCCGGGTTGAGTTTGATTGCTGATTCATAGGAAGCCAGCGCCTCATCGTAACGGCCCATAATCTTCAATGCGTTACCACGGTTGTTATGCGCCTCGGCGAAACCAGGGTTGAGTTGGAGAGCGAGCTCATAAGCCGAAAGCGCTTCATCCAGGCGCCCACATGACTGCAATGCCAGGCCATGATTGAAATAGTAGAATGGTTGCCGCGGATTCGCCTTGATAGCGTGGCTAATCAAGCGCTCTGCATCAGTATATTGACCTCGTTCGATTGCGATGAGTCCCAAGAGATGATTGGCATTAGCAAGCCGGGGAGCTACATTCATAATACTTTGTGCAATTCGCCCGGCTTCAGCAAAACGCCTCTGCTGAAAATGGGTGGCTGCATTCTGGTATAAAACATTCGGGTCAGTTATGTTCATGTGTTTACAGTTTGAGATTTCTCTATCGATCAATTAATTGGTATGTCGAGCTCGTCTTGCACCTGCTGTATAAAAAGCCTTGCGATTGTTATTTACAGCCAGGCGATACTCTATATTTACCGAAGTAGCCTGCTACCTTACCCTTTCAAAGCGGTTATCAAAGCTTCGATGTGCGTCTCATAGTTTCTCCAGCGATCTACTGAACCTCTGTATATTGGCAGACTCACTTGATCATAGCTGGCTGTTGAAACAACCCTGTCGTGTTCATGGAATTTCAGGCAGGATTCTTTCCAGCCTAATCCGCAATAATCAATCAGCTTTCGAGACATGCTCTCAACATCGTCAACCAAAGACTCGTATGACAATTGAAACATTGGAATAGACAGAGTTTCCCAGTGGAGCATCAGGCGCTTATATTCACGCCAGGCCTTACCCAGGGCGGTCAGATCATACGTATATGGAAGTCCGATAAAGTTATTGAAATAGCACGACAGGCAGGTATCGAGGGGGTTTCTCGTGCAATGCACCACCGCCGCATTGGGAAACAACGCTCGAATCAGTCCCAGCAACAAAAAGTTACCCGGTTGCTTGTCGGTAACGACGGCCGCCCCGCGGCAGGCATCTGGTAAGCGGGACAAGTACGCCTTGCGCAAAATTACCAATCGGTCTTCATCCAACTCATTCATGCAATGAGGATAGTTAGTGCTTGCACCAGTTAAAGCAGCGATTGAATTAGCTATATCCGGCATGGTATTCAGCTCGCCTGCACCGTATACATCCGGATGGCTCGCCAGAATTTGTTCAACCAGTGTGGTCCCGGAGCGCGGCATGCCGACAATAAAAATCAATTTAGGCTCGCTAACGTAATGCCGTGTTTGTTGCGAAACAGGATCAGTCTGCTGGACAGAAATAATCGTATCGATAGTGCGTTGCAGGTAAGTGACGTCTGAATTGGCATTGCGAAGTTGATTGGCGTTACGAAAATTCGCGAAGGCTTCGTCGTACCGGCCAATGCGGTCCAGCGCACGACCTGTCGAGAAATACAGGCACATGAGATCCTGGCTTGTACCTGCATCGTTGCCCGACGAACAAACCTTTCTAGATAATGCAATAGCCTCTTCACACCGCCCGACCCGGTGACAGAGGCTGACAAATGCATCGACCACGCGCAAATGAGATTCACCCCGTCGGATCAATGGATCGAGTAAGTCCATGGCTTCTTTATATCGACCCTGGCGCTCTCGAATGCTGGCCTGTAGCGCGACCGCCGGTACATAGTCCGGTTTCAACCCAAGTGTATCGCAACAAGCAAGGTAGGCCTCTTCAAACCTGTTTAACATTTTCAGCGCGAGACCAAGATTGTAGTGTAGTTCGTACGCCCGCGGTTCAATCGAAATTGCTTTTTTAAGATAAGTTATGACTTCATCGTGACGTTCCAATGCGTTCCATACATTGGACAAACCAAGTAGTGCTTGAAGCATATCGGGCTTCAGTTTATGCGCCTCTTCAAAACGCTGTTTCGCATTGTTAAAGTGACCCTGCCTGAAAAATAATTCACCCAGCATCTGGTGAGCGTATGCATTGTCTGGTGCGCGCTCCACCAAACCCTGAAGCAATGAGATTGCTTGCTCGGGATTTCCAGCCACTTGCAATGCGCGGCCATACTCAACGACAGTTCCGGTAGACTCCGGGTCCAATTCAGTTGCCCGCCGATAGTTTGATAGTGCCTGCTGTATATGACCCAGCCTCAGTTCAATATCGGCTGCCAGACGCCATAGGCGTGCATCGTTTGGTAATTTGCTGCACAACTTTGACGACAGCGCACTGGCCTCGGTCCAATTACCCGCCTTTGTCAACGCTTCGATGTCTTGAACGGGGCTGGCCATATCAGCATGGACCTTTGACAAGCAAATCCCAAACTACAATAAGAAACTCACGTGCTAACAATAAAAAAAATCGTGAGATCCGTCTTTTCTATAATAGAGCATTGAACACTTGGACTAAAAAAAATATTCATTTAAATATGGCAGGTTCACATAAGCTGCTTTGGTAGGGGCGCCAGGTTCTCTCCCCTGGTCAAGGTAAGATAACTCATATCACCTATTGTGGCTGCGTATCTTAACCAAAACTGCATGGCAAACAGTTCACTCATGGAGTATTCCTGCTCTTTATTATCGCCGGAAGCATCAACCGGCCCTTGAAAAACAAAATTTTCATCGACAAAAGTTTCATAAAACTGCCAATGTTTTCCATATTCCCAATTCCCGGTATCTGGATAGACTTGCGCATATTCAGAACAACCGCGTTTTAAATTGACTGGTATCTCAGGTGAAATATTGTCAGAAACGGCTTGCCGAACACTTTTGAGTATTTCTTTTCCTTCATCCAGCGTTCGGCAATATACAAATCCTTTGTATACACCGGAAGAATAGCTCCTCGTCTCAATCATACATTTACGTGTATTGTCGTTCGGGAGCTTCATATTTTCGTATGTCAGCAGAAGTTTAAAGAGCTCCACCACAGTGCGTGGCGCAATCACCACTTTGTAGCAGTCGAAACAATATTGTGGAATCACGTTAAAGCCTTCGAATAGCGCCATACAGCGGGAACAGCCGTGTTTAGGCGCATCTTTCCACAAATGAGGCGGCAACCCTCTGCAAACTTGCAAACTGAACCCGTTGTCCAGCCTGTATCCAGTGTTGTTTCCTTTTGCTTTCAACTTGAACAGCCCGGTCACTATATCCGGGATATCCAGTTTGCTAACAAATAGTTCTTTTACCTCTTTATCGGATATCATATTTATCAACCAAATTAAAATCTTGATGTATAGGCGTATAAAGCAGGAACAACCCCGTATGCTATTCGATTTTACCATCCTGAGTTGGCATCTCCCGGAATTATTATCGTCTTTAAGCAAATATTGCAAATGAACAGATCAGGAACAATTGGGGGGTAAAAGACGTTGCGATCAGGCTGGTAACATGAAAGCCTGCCTGAAACTCTGCTAACTAAATGGTATATGCAATCCCTGACGCGCCCCGTTTACAGGCTCTCTGCGGATCGAGCGGGTATTATTATTTATACTGGCATCCAAAATGATTGATTTCTTGGGAGAACTTATCCCTTACCAGTTCTATTTGTTCTTCGCCGTTGTATTATTTGTAATGGTGCCGATTTGATTGATTGCGCACTGGAAGTGGTGTCCGGGGAATACCAATCAGATTGCATACCTTTTTAAGTTCGTGATCAAGGCTCTCGAAGCGGACAAAATAATCAACATGTTTGAATATATTTGGCACAGTATCACCCCTCTCTTCCAGGGTCAGGTAAGCGGAAACAGGTTTGATCCTTGCAAGGGATTTTATAAAATGATCTCTAATATAGGGCATGTTTCTCCGCTGCGAAGAAAAATAAAAAGAATTCGTTCCGTTCCACGAATTCCTGGTAGATGCGAACTTAAACATTCGCTGAAAAGTTTCATTCGCCGACTCCGCCCCATACTCCTGGGGTGTAGAGTGCTAAAGTGTCAGAGGATTACCAGCTACTGCCCTGATTATAGTGTGGTAAGGGCTTAAATATATTGAGAAAGTTGTCGAAAATCATGATCCTCGGGTGTCAGCGAAGCGGCAGCACGCTGCTTGGCATGGCATTGCAAGCACACAGTGGCATTGAGATCATAGAGGAAAATAACCCCAGTTTCCACGTTCGATCTGCGTCGTCGCCAATACAAATTAATCTACAAGCTGTTAATGAATATATACAAGAACACGGCAAGTTAGTTGGATTCAAATCTCCCAGAGACTCACATCGCATAGCTGAAATAATCAGAACCATCCCGCAAGTCAGGATTGCCTGGATTACACGTGATATATTTCAGGTAGTGGCGTCAATGGCATCCCTGAGAATGCCCTCCGGTGCCACCTGGGCAAACTCATTTACACATGAAGAAATAATCAAATATCTTTTAGTTGAACGGAATGATTTAGAAATAGCTGAGCTTTATCAGTGGGCCCGTTCCCTGAAGAATGAAAGAGAGCGAGCAATTGCGCTCGCGTCGGTGTGCTGGTTCACCAAGTACCGTATTGAAGTCAAATCGATAGCAAAATGGCCTACATTGATTCATCGTTTATCCTACGACGAATTGGTTTCCCAACCTGAAAAAACCTTGAGAAGGTTGCTGGGATTTCTAGGGCTTGAATGGAGCCCCGCTACTCTCAATCATCCAACTATTCTTACAGGCGTCAGACCTGGTGGCACTGTCACAAATCGTTCCATAGACTCAAAGAGTCTGGATAAATGGAAAAGCAGGCTTTCTGAAAACGATCTCGGACTGATTGAGATGGTCATTCGAAGACTGGAATAACATCAAAACTCAGCATCACGACGCGAATACAGCAAGTGATGCTGGCTACTGCATCAGGGAATCAAGCGGGGTGCTGGACATAGAACTCATACATTCGTAAAAAAGTGTCTGGATAGATTTGTTCGAAGCTATGCCACTTGTCGAGGTCTCGCATTGGTGCGCCCGGTCCATAACGCTCTCGGAACCGCTGGATCGTTTGCCCATCACCGTAGAATTCGAAGCCCAGAAAGACCAATCCCAGTTCCTCGAGCATGTGCGCAATCTCAGGAATAGTGAAACACTTCTCCTGAACATTGAAAAACAAGTCACGGCAATTGGCGACACTGAAAAAATCCTCAGTTTTTACGAAATTCGCGGCCAAATCCGGTTTGTTGCTTAGTAGAGCCTGGCGCGCCTCGCGTATTCCCGCTGGTGTAGCTGAAAATCCCATATCATGGAAATAATCCCGTGCCTGATGTATAGACCTGCGCGCTAGCTGACTATACAGTCCTATACGCATGATGCCATTAGGCTTTAGGAGGTTTGTTAACACCCTCCAGCCATCCAGGGGATTCTTCAAGTGATGAAGAACCCCAACCGACTCGATCAGGTCAAAGCGATCGGCAAGCTGGTTAAGCTCGAGAATATCTCCGTGCGCAAATTCGATGTTATCGACTCCAAGTTCCCTGGATTTTCGCTTGGCGTAAGCGAGGCTGTTGCGGCTAAGATCAATGGCCAGCACTTGTGCACCAAGATAATGTGTCGCAGTATATATCGGGTGTTTTCCGGTTCCGCAGCCCGCAACTAATATACGAATCTGCTCATTTCCCGAGTTGGGTGGAGTAATATTGGGGCACTTTGACTGTAGTGTCACCGGGGGGGAATACGACTCAAAGCTCAGTATATTCAACCATCGCGGATACGGCGATTCCTCGTATTGTTCCCGCACTGCAGCGGATACACAATCACTAATTCCGCTAATTGGGTTGATGTTTTGAGCGATTTCACGTTCATCAAGACATTCTTTTACTTGTCTGGCAATCAACGCCAATAATGGTGCGGGGGTTTGAGTATGCTTCAGTTCAAGTAATCGCTCGCATCCCTTTATGCTCGATAGAGGCTGATACATCGCCGCAACTGTTACCATCCGTCCAAGTTCGATGTCGTATTTAATGGGATGGTTGAGCCGCTCGTTAATTGATGAATTTAGCACGCCAATGCTTTCCAACTCGTCATCACTAACAGAAAAAACGTAGTCGTTGTTAAATGACTGACATGCAAGGGCAGTGAGAAAGTCAGCAGAGTCCGCCAATATCCATTGCTGAGTTATTTCACCAGTATCGAGCAGTTTGAGGCTAATCCTTCGTAGAGCGGTGAGTAAGACTTCGAATTCTATGTCGCATACTTTAGTAAAGCGCAAGAGGTCATGAAACATGCGGTTGTGAAAAACCGCCTTATACCGGTCATCCAGCACTTCAGATTCCAATCCAGATTGGTCGCTCTGTTTTGCAAGCTCAAGCAGTCGTGCCAGTTGTTCATTCACTCGAAGCACCGACACGACAGCGGCGGTCATCGGCGTGTGGTCAAGCTTTGTATTCTCGAAGCAGGAATGTATGGCTTTGATAATCGGTGCATCGATGGAAATAGACGACACTTTTCGAAGCGATTCGACGAAATTAGCGTGAAACTCGCCATTTTGTGGATCTAACTCTATAGCCCGGCAACAGCTATTAAGTGAAGCTGCATGCTGCCCCAGCGCGCGTAATATCGTCCCTAAATTAGCGTGAAGCAATGGCTGTGCCGGATTATCCCGCGTAGCCCTTTGTAGCTCTATCGCACCTTCTTGAGGCTGGCCGAGCCGACACAGGGCGAGTCCCAGGGCATTGGCGGCTATAGCCTGTCCCGGATCGAGCCGTATCGCCTGTTTGAGACTGGCTACAGCCTCATCGAGACGACCAAGTTCGTGGAGCGCCATACCCAAATTGGAGTGTGCGCCGGCGCTATCGGGGCGAAGGGCAATCGCCTTCCTGCTGCATACAAGCGAGTCCTCCAGCCTCCCCATTTGCCCATTAATAGAGCCAAGAAGCTCCCATACTTGCGCATCGTTTGGATCTACGGTGACAACTTGCGTGAAGAGGGATAATGCACCGACAAGATCATTAGCCTTCATTAACGCAGCGGCCTGTTTTTTCTTTTCCTGGGTTCTCAAAATTTATACTCCCATTTCCACCATGCGAGCTCATTGACAGCCTTATAAATAGGGTATCGCGTTTATTTGTGAGTAAGCGCAGCAACTATATATTTAGGGTTGCTCAAATTTGTAATTGAATCGACGTATGTCATCTTTGTGTCGATTAGCGATAATCTCCCTTAGCTCTGCGTCGTAGTAACATGAATAGTGTTGCTTATTAAGTCCCACACGACCTGACCGGGCGCTATAATTAGGGAGCTCTGGCGCTTCTAGGCCTATCCTGGCGCATAAGCGCTTGAAGTCCGGGCCAAGGTTCTCGAACCTGAGGACAAAGTCTATCTCACTTCCTATAATTGCACTTTGAATAACAGTGTCTTGTTCGTGCGAAGCCAAACGCGGATGTTTTACGTACTCTCTCCAGCTGATACCTCGGGCAGCCGATCGGGTATAATTGTGAGCATAATATAATGAGACCATCCAATCCCAGGGGTTACGCACAACAGAGAATTTGAGATATTGATCCCAATACTCTGTGTAGATCTGGCGCGCTTGAAACCAGGTCAAGTGTTTGGTCGCCCGCTCAACATGCCACCAATTCTTGCCTACAAGAGCCTGTTCGATACTGGTCCCGCCGGTTCGCGGTATATGTATGAATATCACTTTCAGTTTTGTACAAATCACGATGCTCGCCTTAAGTACATTAGCCGTTCTATCAAGGAGATAAATTCCAATGTTTTAATGATCTTAATCTAATCACCAACCCTTGACCGGTGAATGTGACCGAGCACATGCCCGTGCAATGATCAGCATCATGGTATTCCTGCAAACCCTGTCAGCAAGAAGATATGCTTGCCAAATATATTGAATCCTTGATGCCTGTCTTCATCGTATATCCTCGATCAATAGTATTTTTCAGGCGGTATCTGTAAGTATAAGATAACGGTAAGTCGCTACAAAAAAAGGAATTACCTGGATAAAATTTCTGCAGAAAAAGGCAAAAAAGTAAAAATAAAACCCTAATGAATCCACTTTCTTGATATATCCGGCATCAGTATTCGTTATATCATTAACCCGGCAGTGTAGGAGCGGTCGCCTGGCCGCGATATTGTGCCCAAGGACGGCGCTCCTGCGTTCGGCGTTTTATGGCCGGTTTAATAGCTTAAAAATACTGGTTAATTTACATTATACTTTGATATTGAAAATCATTGTTTGAAAGTATCCGGTATGAGCTCACATAATCCATTCGATTTTTTTGGTGCAATATATTGTTTAACGACTGATGAAAGAAATGAAAAGTATGAATCAGCCTTAAAGGAATTTGAATCCATTGGAATCGCTGACCGAATTATTAAGTTCAACGGAACGGAAATTGATAAAAAATATTGGGGCTCAAATCCAAAGGAGCAGAAAATATCCCGGGCGTTGGCAAGTGCCAGTCATCTGGAAATATGGAAGATCGCTGAGAAAAATGAACTGTCCAATGTTTTAATATTTGAGGATGATGTGTCATTTACTGACTGGAATAATGCTGCTCTAACGGCGGCCATACATGATTTAGTTAAAATCGATTGGGAGCTGTTCTATTTAGGCTACAATCTCTTCGGAGATGCGACCCACTACACCGAAATAGCCACACATTTGATTGGATTACACACCGGTACCGATATAAGGAGCACTCATGCTTACTGCCTTAATCGTTCCGCCTATAAAAAAATTATGGGATATAACCCTTTTCAATCGAAGATGGTCGATCAGTGGTTGCCTGGCCAATTAAAGATACACTGTCTTGTTCCTTTGATGACCGTCCAGAATCAAACAATAAAGGGGCGTCAAAAAAAAGAAATGTTCCTGGACAACTTCAGAAAAATTCGTGAAATGAATAAGACAAATCGATAAGCTACCAGGTTAACAAGTGCACAGGCTATAGCAGGCCGAAAACTCGCGATACAGCCACTGGTTTTCCCGGTTTCACAAACGGGTGATCAATAGCAATAAGAATTAGCCATCACTGCTGGATCTTTGTTTTTCCTCCTGTATTGATAATTCCACTAGAATCTCCAGCATCATTTTCTGACCCTTTTCTCCCATATCCTTTGTCAGTCTGCCCATATCACGGTCGCCCTGAAGAAGTGTTTGAATTCGCTCAGCCATGATGCCCATATCGCCGCCGGCTTCCCACATTTGTTTTGTCACGCCGGAGATTATCCGTAAAGCTTGTTCGTTCCCATTACGGGAAGAATATAACAGGCCGGCAATTCCACGCCCAGCCATAGGTGAATCAAGGTCAGTCTCCATGTCAGGCAATGTGCTTGGGTCGTGCAGGCCTCGCAGGATTGCCTCGGCAACCAATCGGGTTTCCTCGTCAAGTTCCGATGGAATTGCATCTTCACGCTTACCAGAAATGATATCGCGGATTATGGCAACAAGTTGATCCCAGCCGTTCTCTTCAGCCTGTTCCAATGCCTGATTGAGATCCGGTACTGACTTGGGATCATTACAATGCATTACGACGCGATGGATGAGCCCTGAATTGGATCGTAAAATCTGTTCGCTTGTTTCCGGTGTCGACATGATTATGTATGCCTTCTGTCTGTTATGAACTATTGTTAATAATTGTTGCAGGTTTATTATCAATCGATTTTAGAGTTTACTAATACTTCAACATTATCTGACTGTCGGTATGATATTGAATTGCTGAAATCTCACTAATACGATTTACTTAAATAAAAGTCAACGCAACGTAATTTACGCCTTTAGATGACAGGAAAATGGTATCATAACTATTCTAAAGCGATAATGCTTTTAGAGCCGACGTATACTATTTAGCTGCGAAGTCATAAAGCAGTAGATGACATCTATGGCCCGGATCGGTTGTCTTGCCTGGCGGGACGATTTGCCTTAGCCTGAAAAATAATTTCCTCGAATCAAAAATTCGTGCCAAACAAGTGGTGTGCAGATAAATATTAAATGCAGAAAAAACATAATGATATCATCGATCTGGAGCGGCGTGCCCAGGCATTGCTGGGCGAAAATCGTCTCGGCGCGGCAAAAAATCTTTATCAGCAGCTCTGCAAACTGAAACCATCAGATGCAGAGAGCTGGTACATGCTGGGTGCGATTAACGGCGAATTAGGGCAGCTGGAGGAGTCTGAATCCTGTTTGCACGAAGCACTGCAATTGAAACCAGATCATGCTGGAGCGAATTTCACGTTGTCGCGTGTTTACCAGCATCAGGGGCGTATCGATGAGGCGCTGGATTACTGCCAGCGTTCAGTTTCCAGTAACCCTGAGTTCACAGAGGCCTGGGAGCTTCTGGGTACGGTGTTTACCGTATCAGGCAAGCATATTGCCGCGGAGAACGCCTACCGACAGCTGGTACGGTTGCAACCAGACTCGATAGAAGCGAATGCCCGCCTGGCCAAGGCTTTGCTCGCTCAGAACAAGCTATCGCAGGCCATCGTAAGTTATCAGCAAGCCCTGCAGCTGAATGCTGGATGGTGGGATGGCTGGATACAGCTTGGACAGTTACACGCCAGGCTGGGTCAATGGACAAATGCTGCTGGCTGCTATCAGACTGCCGTGGATCTACAGCATCAACACGCAACAACAATTAACCTCCTGGCAGGCGCTCAATTACAACTAGGCAGGCTCGACGAAGCATTCATGAATTGTGAACGTGCCTTGCGCCTGGAACCAAAATCAGCAGAGATTCATGCGAATTTTGGTAATGTGCTCATCGCACAGAATAATTTAGAGATGGCGGAACATCAGTTTCGGACAGCCCTGCAGCTTAAACCCACGTTTGTTGGAGCCAAAGTCAACCTTGCCAATATTCTGATACAACAAGGGAAACCTCAGGAAGCCATAGAATACTTTCAACAGGTTCTGCGAGCCAATCCAGGTATAGCCGAGATACATCTGGATCTGGGCACAGCTTACCAGTCCCTGGGGAAATTCGATAAGGCAATGCGTTCCTACCAGGAAGCGCTGCGCATTAACCCGTCCATGCCACACGCGCTGGTTAATATTGGCTACCTGCTCAAGATTGAGGGGAAACTGGACACGGCGTTGAACTATTTCAAGCAAGCTGTACAGCTCGCACCAAATTATCCCCTGGCACATTACAACCTGGCACTGACCTGCAAGGCGCTGGGCGAATTCGACCTCGCCATCGAGCACTGCCGTCGGGCTGTTGGATATGCACCAGATCTCATTGATGCCAGACTTAGCCTTGCCTTGCTCGAGTTGTTAACGGGTAATTTGGCTGAAGGCTGGAAGTATTACGGTGCAAGGCGCAGTGTGCGTGATACACGGGAATCAGACCTGTCAGCTCTGGCCACAGACCTGCGGGGTACGCAGCTACTGGTGACAAAAGACCAGGGAATTGGTGATGAGATTTTCTTTTTGCGATTTGTCCCACTGCTGAAGGAGCGAGGTGCGAAGGTCATATACAGGTCTGATGAGAAAATTGCGCACCTCGTAGCACGCCTGCCCTATATCGACCAAGTGCTTACATCCGATGACGCTACCGACTCGGCAGCCGCAAGAATCTCGGTAGGTGATTTACCTGGTCGGCTAAACATCAATGACATCAGCCTGATCCCTCCGCCTACACGGCTGGAACCTTTACCTGCAGCAATTAAACTCATTCAAGAGCGATTAAGCAAGCTCGGCGACCCACCGTTTATCGGCGTCACATGGTGGGCTGGCACTAAGCTGCTTTCAATGCAAACGCAGACAACTGAGAGGTTGGCCCACCGTGAGATACCTGTTGAACTACTGGCCAACATGTTGCGCGAAATTAAGGGCACGGTACTGGTTCTACAGCGCAATCCTGAACCGAATGAAATAGACAGGCTGAATGAATGCCTGGGAAGAAAAGCGTTTGACCTGAGCGCTCTGAATGATGATCTCGAAGAGATGCTGGCTCTATTGTCGCTGCTGGATGAGTATGTCGGTGTCGATAACACCAATATGCACCTGCGGTTGGCTGTGGGGAAAGGCTCGCGAATTCTGGTCCCGCACCCGCCCGAGTGGCGCTCGGCCGCATACGGCAAAACATCACCATGGTTTCAGGCATGCACGATGTACAGACAAACAATATCGGGTGACTGGACTGATGCTGTCAATGCCTGCAGGTCCGACATTGCTGCCGAGTCGTCTGCGTGCATTGGTTCAACTTGAAATTAAAATAAACGTAATTACTGATTTCTCAACGATGAAAGACCGGGCCCTTTCAGCGCCTCAGTAACTCCTGGGTAGCATACGGGTATTGAGATATCCATATGGTTAAGATGGCGAGATAACGGCGTTCAAGGAAATCGAAATTCTTTCGCCATCACAGCTGAAATGTTCAATGCCGTGTAACATATAGGAATGAAATACAATCAATAAACCTTCCTCAGGAGGAATGCGTATACTGTTAGCGTATTGATAGGGTAATGGGTTGTGGAATACAATCGCACCTTCGTTTTCTAAATCAAGAGCATCTGGCACCTTCACATAATAAACTGCTGACCAATGCCACGGATGGTGTTCATGAGGGATGCGAATAACTGAGTCACGAGCCTGGCAATCAGACTTGTTCATGAGTACTGCCCAGGCTTTACTCGCAATAACAGGCCGCCTTTCAATTCTTTCAACAATAGAATGCCAGGTAGATTTGAGTAGCGGAAAAGGATTGTCAGTTCTATCCAGCAAATTTTGAGGCGTTTGCCTGGCACCCAGTCGTTGTTGTCGTCCGTCTTCGCGCGAATAAGTTGTTACAAGATTATAATTTTTTAGTGCCGCCACTATATCATCGTTATAGGGTGCAATATTATCGAGTTTGTAAAAGTGCACCTTCTCTGAAAAAAGGTCTTCATGTTTTTCAAGCATGCCAACTCCGGTTATAGTCGTAAGTAATCAGGCAACTACCTGCTTTTATGAGAGTGACTGGAAGACCCTATGGTATCCAGTAGGATAAACAAGAGATCGGCAGTTCAAAAGGCTAGGCGTGCAATAATCATTTTTTAGAAACCTCTGATCTGTAGATATAACGAGCATTCCAAATATATCAGAGATCAAGATTGCACTGAAATATTTCACCATTTTGCTCGCTTTGCTTTGTGTTCCGCCTGGTTCATGGCAGGTGTGTCTGCGTCAGGGGTTGTTTCTCAGGGATAAACGGCCGGGGGGCTGTTGGCGTGCTGGCAGGAAAGTGTCGACAAAGACATCGATGAGTTGGCGGGCATATTCAGAATGGTTTTATAATCGGGCGGCGTTGAGGTATTCCAGGGGCTGGTTAGGTTGGGCCTGGGTTGGATCGCAGAAAAATAGGGTTTATACTTTCTTCGCTGCAAGGTTTAAGAAAGACCGAAAATATTTAAAGTACATATATGCGGTGTAATTGGTGTTAATAGTAAAAAGGGCGTGGCTGCGTTCTGCAGATTCCCAATAAACAGTTTAATTGATGTGAGCTTTTATGACCGATGTAACTCAAACAAACAAGCCCGGTAAACTTGTCTGTATTGGCACAGGTATATGCCATACTCAGCAATTAACATTGGTTTCGAGAACATATCTTCAGCGCGCGGATGTGGTGTTCGGTGTGATGCCGAATTCCTTGGTCGATGATTGGATTCAGGAGCTCAATCCGAATTACATTAATATGCAGAAGTATTATGCTCTCGGAAAACCGCGGAGTCAGACGTATATGGAAATGGCCAATGCGATGCTTGATGAGGTGCGCGCCGGCAAAGATGTTTGTTGTGCTTTGTACGGGCACCCCGGTGTTTTCGCCTGTATCGCGCACCTTGCGATTGGTCTGGCGAGAAAAGCAGGTTACGCCGCCAAAATGGAACCCGGCATTTCAGCAGAAGATTGTTTGTTTGCAGATCTGGGCTTGAATCCCGGTTACAACGGATGCCTGAGCTATGAAACCACTGAGCTGATATTTCATAAACACACTATCGATCCAGCTGCGGCACTGATTTTATGGCAAATCAGTATTGCGGGCGAACATACTTCTAAGGCATTTACAACGACCAGGGAGAAGATGCAGTTTACAGTGGAGTTTTTGAATCAATGGTATGCTTTGGACCATGAGGTCATTATTTACGAAGCGGCATTTCTGCCGACGGATTCGCCGAGAATAGAAAGAATAGCGCTGAAAAACCTGCCTGATGCAGAGCTGACTTCCGCGTCAACATTGGTGATTCTGCCAAAAAAACAAAGGCAGGTTAATCACGAGACGTTAGCCAAGTTTGGCTTGACTGAATCCGACCTGGGTTATATTGACGATTATTCAAGCCGGTCATAAGATTAAACCTAAGCTTTATATGTTCTTAAATAAATCCTTAACGTGGTTGTAAACAAGATATTCAAATTTTGATTTGTTCATAAATGCTTCTATTGAATCTTTATTTGCAATTTCATTTCTATCGCTCCTGTTGACATGAGGAGCTGCTGCTAGCGAAGGCTTATTTAGTAAACGACTAAGCTTGCTTATTGATAAGTCCATCTGTTCAACCAATCCGATGAAGACATAGTGTTTTTCCAGTATTTCCACATAATTATCTTGATTAAAATAGGAAGGCATATGATATAACAATTGCGATGGGTGGTTTATCAAGAAATCGTTGATGTCTTTAGGTATATTATTCGTTCCCCAATCCCAATATATTTTGTTTCTATTCGCTACTCTTTCTTTTTTGAAATAATACATCGATATATGATGCTCAAGCGGATCTCTTAAGAAGGTGATGTACTGTTTTATTTTTGGGAATTGAATATCGACAGATTGATTTCTCGCCGCATTAAAATGACCATGTATGCAGATATTAGATTTCCATTTACCTGTAGCCAAAGATTCAATCTTGACAGAGCCTCTGTTTTTCCGGGTTATTCTGTATAAATCAGTCCCATACCAGGTGAGCAATATGTTAACGAGGCTGGTTCCGGCGGTTTTGGGATTGTGGATAGATATCAGCGGCTCATCTGGGCTATATGGCTTCATACTTCAGCTCGCTGTATAGTGCGTGGTTTGCAGTAGACACCTGAATGAATCGTCGTGAATGGCAAAAGAGTGACTGAGTCAGGAGTCTGGATGATTTTCCAGGTTCTCCAGTGTAAACCACGGAGTTTGTCGGTCGTGCGTCGCCGAGATGACGGCTGTCTGGCCAGGCTCGGCGTCAATGGGTTCAGGGAATAAGTAGATAACACGTGACCAGCCCGACTCATCGACTCTGAGGGATGGATGGTTTTCAAAGACAACCTCGTCGTCCATCTGCATGCGGTTCCATTGTATTAAACCAAAGCAACGGCCCGCCGTCCTTACTGGTATTCTGAGAACCTTTTGATCTGCAGGAAAATAGTCCTGTGCGTTAAAGTCAAAATTGAACGCTTCAATATCATCCGAGAGCAAATCGATATCGAGGTCATATCTGAGGATATGCAATTTGTTGGAAGTGATTTCATTGAACTTGCTCAGGTCGAAACCACAGGCATTGTCAACTCTTACGTTTCTTCCGATGCTGTCACCACCAAATAGTGCAATCATTACGCTGCCGGCGCCAGGGATGATTTGCCCTCCCGGCTTAAGCAATCGGGACTTTGCATCCTCTATGCTGGGTAATACTGCTTCCCCAAGGAATTCGCTCGATAAAATCTCCGAGACTAATATGTCGGCTTGTTCAGCGATGTCATCACCTACCACGACATCCGTTGATTTTTTGGGGAGGACTTTGACCGAGTCTGCCAATCCATTCGCCGCAACGACTTCCTTGGCTGCAGCGGCGATAAGTTCCACAGCCTCACACGTCGTCACTTCCGTCGCGCCGAGTCGGGCTGCCATCATCGCAATCAGTCCAGAGCCGGTGCCTATCTCGAATACCTTAGAGTCGGTGGTTATCGCAGAGCGTAGTGCAGCCAGGTAAGCCTCATTGCGTAGAGTATCGTTCATCATTGGCACATGCCAGGCTGGCACCAGGTTGTCCAGGCTTTTCGATAAAACGATCTGGGCTTTGACAGAAGTCGGGTCAATTTCCAGAGCCCTGTGCAGGTAACTAACGGCTTCTGACGATCTGCCACGGCGGAGTACAACCAAAGCTAAATCGCTAAGCGGAGCAGCACCGTTCGGATTCAGCTCCAGAGCCCGGCGATAGCTCTGTTCTGCTTCCTCCAGCCGGCCAGTTTCCATAAGTACGACACCCAGGTTGCTGTGCGCCTGTGCAAAATTCGGATTCAGTTCCAGGGAGCGGCGACAGCTCTGTTCTGCTTCCTCCAGTCGGCCGGTTTCTATAAGTACGCTGCTCAGGTTATTCTGTGCTTCGGCAAATTCAGGATTCAGTACCAGGGCCTTGCGATAGCTCTGTTCTGCTTCCTGTACTTGCCCGGTTTCCTGAAGTAGGACACCCAGGTTGCTGTGTGCATCTGTAAAACTGGGATTCAACTCTATGGAACGGCGATAGCTCTGTTCTGCTTCCTCTACTCGACCAAGTTCCTTGAACGCATTGCCAAGGTTTAAGTACGCCTCTGCGTAATCCGGTCTGATAGCGATAGCACTGGTGATCATTTCGACGGCGACGTTGCTTTTGCCACCTTGGTAGGCAATTACACCAAGTAAATGCAAGGCGTCAGGTTGATTGGGCTCGGCATTTAATATCTGTTGATACATGCTCTCAGCTTTGGATAATTCACCCGCGCTGTGATGCTGCATGGCAAGTCTGATTGCCTGCTGGATTGTCAATTGTTGCTCTGGAGGCATGATGACTACCCTTATCTGCGTGGTGCAGTTCCTTAGTCAGAAGAACTTTTATTATCGTGCGGGTAATTCTAGAGGTGGTGGCTGAAGAACGCAACACGCCGGGTGTCAGGATGTAATCCGCACCACGACTTGTCCCGTAAAGAAGTTGAACGCTAAATACTCGTAAGCCAGATCAGCTTGTTCTATATATTCCCAAAAGGCTTTGGCTTCATGATCACGCCAGCCCGGGAAGCAGAAGTAATCATCGAATACAATGATTGTTCCTTCGCTGATCTGTCCACCTAGATGATCAAATATTATTTTTGTCGAATCATAAAGATCGCAGTCAATATTCATTAAGCTCACCAGTTCCTTATGCTCTTGGCAAAAACCAGGTAAGCTTGCCTCAAATGTGCCGACATGAAACTGGACATTGTCCGGAGCTTCAGGAATTATCCCGTGTGTCGTGTAAGATCCGGCCGGTTCAATATCTTCGCGCTGCCCGTCACTCACTACCCAGTCTGCAGGGAGGCCCTGGAAGGTATCGAAGCCGTGCACTGTGTTAGACGTCAGGCGTGCGATCATGTTTATCGATGCACCATGGTAAACGCCAAACTCAAGAAACAGGCCGCTATTGTTGGCATGTGTTACGGAAAATTCAAATAACTGCTTTCTATTTGATAAATAGTGCGCCGTTGTGGAAGAGTTTTGCGAATATCGAAAAGAGTCGACAAAACACCCAAGATACGGCCATAGACGGCAGGCCTCGGAAAATTGTTCTTGCGCTTTTGCTTCATCGCCGTCTTGAGCATAGATCATTCCAAGAAAGAATCGAGACTGGGCCATAGAGGGGTTGATACGAGTGGCATTCCTGAATGATTCTTTGGCAGCCGCAGTATTGCGTTCGTCATATAGGCAAATACCCAGCTCATGGTGTGCAGTTGCATTCTCAGGTTCGAGCTCGAGTGCGCGTTGGAGGCAGGCAAGAGCACCCTGGGTGTCGCCTTGGTTCCGAAGTGCGCGTGCCAGGCTGCCATGAACGGCAGCTGCATCTGGGCATAGCTGCAGTGCGTGCCGGTAACAGTCGGCAGCGTCGGGGTAGCGGCACATAAGTTGATAAGTTTCTCCCAGGTGGAAATATGCCTCGGTATTCGAAGAGTCAATCTGTACCGCTTTTTTCAGCGTGCTGGCAGCCTCATCAAATCGCTTTGTACTGGCAAGGCAAATACCCATGCCTATGTGGGTGGTGGTATAGTCGGCGCGCAAGTCCATCAGTTTTTCATAATGCGCCAGGGCCGCATCGAACTGTTTGTTTTCCTGCAGCATGGCTGCGAGTTCAGAACGAGCCGGGAAATGGTTTGGATCCTGTGTGACCGCGCGCTGGTATTGAATTATAGCATTTGCATAATCACCTAACTGCCGTAAGATATTTGCCGCCAACCGATGCGCATCGGCTGCAGGAAAGTTATGGCTGTATAATATTTCGAAACAGGCATCAGACTCGGCTGTTTCACCCTGGTGAAGTAATAGTGCGGCTAGTGTCGAGACCGCTTGTGGGCTGTATCCTCCGAGACTCAGGGCTTGACGAATAGACGATATTGCTGCGTCAAGTTCGCCAAGCTGCATTTGTGCTGTCGTTAGTAACATCCAGTTCTGGGGATTGTCATGCGACCCATGACAAAGTGCCGAGCAAAGCTCTCTCGCCTGTTCTGTTTTACCCTGCTTGAGCAGGGCCACAGCTTCCTCTCGAGTGTTGTCCGGATTCATTATCTGGTCTCAACCTTACATTTTCCAACGTACTACCGTACCATAACTGGTCTTTGGTCAGGCATAGCCTTTGTGGGCCAATGCGGTAGTAATCAGCGGCGTATGCAGGGTATTCGAAAACATTTCTTGTGCCTCGGGCTATCAATGAGGCCCGCAGTTGTCAGGATGGTCACCTTGACTTCCCTTGTGTCTTTTCCCCGGCTTGATTACCCTGGCGTTAGATTTTAATGTTGTAATAAACATTGGGGGCGCTCGCCGGAGTGAAGAAGTTCGATGCAAAAAAAACTACTCATCGTATCAATATTCGCGCCATCAGATTTTAACCAGCAATGGTATTCGTTGCAAAAACGATTTATCCATAAGAATACGAAGATGCCATACGAGTTTAAAGTGGCCCTGAACGGTTGCGATCGGAGTACGTTTGAGGAAACTGATATCCTCTTTGCCAATAATGATAATATCGGCCATTCAAGGGTCTTGAGGCAGACATTGGACTATTTTCGCAGCGTGTCCCGTGATGCTTACCTGATATTGGATAGTGATTGTTTTCCTGTATGGGATGGTTGGCATGACGTGCTGTTTGAGCAGATGCGAGCATTCAACAAAATCATTGCGGCGCCGGTACGGGTTGAAAATCTCGACCTTTTCCCTCATCCATCGGCTTTTTTTGTTCTTGGTCATGGTGTGCGCAATCCTAAAATCAATTTTGATGTGGCGCAAATTGTTAACCTGCTGGGAGGCGCGGTTGCCGATGTGGGTGGAGGAATGCAGAACATCATAGGTCAATTGGTTATGCCAATGCTAAGGACCAATGTTTTAAATGTGCATCCGGTCGCAGCAGCAGTTTACCACCATTTGTTTTATCACCACGGGGCTGGTAGTCGGGGCTTTGATTTCCGGATTTTAAAAAAATACGAATATTATAGGCACTGGCATTCAAGTGATGACAAGGAAGCGCAAGGTGGCCGGTTACTCGATTCGTTATTAAGTGACCCGGATAAATTTATTGATCGCTTAATGAATATTGGTTCGACCCAAAATTTAGGGTCCGGAAAAATCTGATCTGCTGCCTGTTTCCGCTGCATGATTGCAGTCGTGGCTACAGGATATGTTCGTTGTATAGAGACCTAATCAGTGGTTGAATGTGCTGTTCATAGTTTTTCCAGCGCCCAATCGATGATTTGTACATGGGCTGACGTACCTGTTTATAACTCGCGGTAAGTACGTTGCGCGTATTCTTGTCGAATTCCAGGCACTTGTCATTCCAGGGTAGATCGCAGGCTTTGAGCAGTTGTCGGATTTCTTTCCCGGGATCAGCGACTAAATCCTCGTAAGTAACATCGTATACCGGGAGAGACAAAGCTTTTTTCCAATGTGCCATCATAGTCAGGTAGGTTTTGTAGTAGAAACCAATGTCTTCCAGGCTAAAAGCAAAGGAAGGGCCGGCTGTGAAGCACTGGAAATAACAGGAGAGGCAGGTATCCAACGGGTCTCGCGTGCAGTGTATGATTTGGCAGTTAGGGAAGAATAGTTCGATGTGTGCCAGGTTCATGAAGTTTTGTGGGCTCTTGTCGACGACACGAGCAGCTCGGGTATCCAGCTGGTGGATTATCTCCAGATAGTCATTCGAGCATCTGTCCAGTTCGGCTTTGCTGATTTCCTGATTCCCAAGTTTACCGCCCGGCAGGCTGGCAACAAGCCTGTTGATGTCACTCAGTTCTCCTGCACCATAGACGTCCGGGTGGGTGGACAGGATCTGCTCGACGAGGCTTGTCCCGGATCTCGGCATGCCGACAACAAAGATGGGGCGGTTTGAGGTGATGGTTGAATGCTGTGCATTTTGCAGGTAATGCTTACTGAATCGCTTGGTAAAATGATCGACAATGCGACTGTGCTTGAATCGGTCAAAGTGGTTTGATTTCAGTTGGTTACCTTCCTGGTAGTGAAAAAATGCATCGTCGAAGCGATCGAGGCTATCGTACAGCGGACCGAGGGCGAAATGTGCTCGCATGGCGTCACTGGGATTCAGCCATTCGTCGTCCAGTACTTGCTCTATGAGCTCAATCGCGTGCTGTTGCCTGTTCAGTTTTTTTGAAATTGCCCCATAGACAATAGCGATCTTGGGATTGACTGGGCGATCAGACAGGTACGGGCGGAGTCTCTCGTATGCCCCGGCAGCATCGCCCAGTATTTCAAGTGTACTCGCTTCACCTGCAACGGCATCGAGGAAATCCGGATTAATCTGGCCCGCCTTCTTAAAAAACTGAATGGCCTCCTGGTTTCTTCCTAATCGCAACAGAGCATGCCCGAGGTTGGTATAAGAGTGGTAGTCCTGGTCATCTTGTTTGATAATATTTTCAAAACAAATTACCGCTTCTTGTAATCCAAGCAGATCTTCCGTTTGCAGTAATGCGAGCGCCAGATTGGAATACGCAACCGTATAGTTCGGGTGCAGACTGATAGCTTTGCGTGCAAACGTAACTGCTTTCTCATAGGATCCAAGACTTCCGTTTATCGCGCTGAGCATGCATAACGTTTCCGGATCCTTGTCATTGACGGCAATGAGTTCTTCGCACAGGGCCTTAGCCTCCATTGGCTGCCCGGCGTTAAAGAAATCTATGGCTTTTTGTTTTTTATCCGAATTTAATTGAAGGGAATCAATCATATTAAAAAACATTTCCTCGAGAATAGATGCAAACCCATCCTCAAAGTATTTTAAAATTTGCGCAAAAGAATCATTTGGTTAACTGCGGCAATGTTTTGAGGATTCAACTGCGTGCCGAAATAAGCCTTAATTGTGTTGTGATTTGCCGCTCCAGTTGGCTTAGGACTTGCCGGGCGGCCCTTGGTTTCCCGAAAACATTCTTCAATTCAGCTCTTAACTGCCGTAAATTAATGTCTCGTAAATTAACGTCTTTTATACTTGACGGTGGTTTTTATTTTATTCAGAATCGCCTTAATTACTGTGCGCGATTGCTGGAATCCGCTGATGCCGAAAACGGAGTGTTTGACTCTGAGACCGAATTGATATTGTACTAGGTATAACAACAGCAAAACAACGAAGTTGATCTCGGTCCACATCAACAATAACGGAACGGTGTGGGGAGTTTGTCTTGCTGTTGTTAATTTAGTTGAAGCAGTTAATAAAAATTGGGCTTGTGTTTGCGGCTTGGTGTGTTTATCGCGGGGTCTAAAGTCCACTAGGAGGAGGTTGAATGAATTTCAAAACCACGGCTATAGCCACCATCTGCACGCTGTCCGTAGTTTTCTCATCAATCGCAAGCGCAACCAATGGCATGTTTCTGATCGGTTACGGGGCCAAATCCCGTGCTATGGGTGGTGTTGGTATTGGCTATACGCAGGATGGGATTGGAAATCAAATGAATCCCGCAGGTATCACGAATGTGGGTGTGAATGCTATGCGGGTCGATCTCGATGCCATACTGTTCCGCCCGATTCGTCGTTCCGGTGTACCGGATCCACGTACGGACCCGGATAATATCGGTAACCTGGTTCGTTATCAAAGTGGCTCCAATCTTTTCATAATTCCAGCTATGGGCGCGATTTATAAATTCAATCGCAAAATGTACATCGGTTTCAGTTTTGTCGGGGCAGGAGGCGGGCAAACACGGTTTACTGATCTTAGTCCCATCGGTTTCAACTTTTTAAATCCGGCTGGTAGGACGGATGTGTCTGACACCTTGGGTGTCAGCTTGAATCAAGCGCAAATGTCGCTGTCTCTTGCCTACAAAGTCAATAAATCACATAGCCTCGCCGCGTCCCCCGTTTTCGGTGTCCAGCAGTTTCGTGCCTACGGCCTGGGTGTTTTCAAGCCGCGCAGCACTGACCCCGATAACCTGACCGGTCGTGGCAATGATTATGCTTACGGCGCCGGCGCCCGTTTGGGCTATCAGGGCAAGTTGACCGATTGGTTGACTATCGGTGCTGCCTACCAGTCAAGAATCTATTTCACTAAATTTGACAAGTACAAAGGTCTGTTTGCGGAACAGGGTTCGCTCGATACTCCGGAAAAGCTCGGTGCCGGCTTGTCTATACAGCCAATGAAAAAACTAACCATCGCATTTGATTGGGAGCGTACTTTATATAGTAATATCAAAGCAATAGGTTTGCCCATAGAGAACTCGGCTGATCCCGAGTGTTTTCTGGGGGCCAATTGCGGCGCCGGGTTTGGCTGGGGTGATCAGGACGTCTTCAAAGTTGGCCTTAAATACCAGTTGACTCCAAAATGGGATGTGATGCTTGGATTCAACTACGCTGAGGTGCCAATGCCGGATGACCAGCTGTTATTCAGCACCTTGGCACCGGCGGTTACTGAACAACACGCGACCATGGGTGCCGTCTATCGCCAGAGTAAAAGCATGGAGTGGACGCTGGCCTATGTGCATGCATTCAAGAATACAGAAAAAGGGCTGGCGAATTCCGGTGGACAGTTCGATAATTTTTTCCCAAATGAAACCAACGACGGCCCCGGACCGGCTGAATTACAAATGTATCAGGACTCACTCGAAGTCACTTTTTCGTTCAAGATGTAGGAGGCTGACAAGTCTCAGCCATGGTTATCGGGCCAACTGATTGGCGGGCGGTGATTAACCCGCTTCGCCCCCCGTCTGTACTCTGTGCACAGCGTCTCAACGGGGCCAGTTGAATGGAAAGTCATAGATAGGTGTGCACAGTGTAAGGTTTTTACAGATTGCTATAAAGACTGGCCAATTCAAAACACATCGAATCAATGTAGGTAAGCACAATGACATCAATGCCACAAAAAACTGCAATCGCGAGCGCAATCTCCCTGGTAATCGGCACAATGGCGGGCGTTCCGGCATCGGCGGATACGATGACTCAAGTCCAGGTTACCGATGTCGGTTCGACCCTGAACGGTGTGAATGGTGGTGGTTCCGGTACGTACAGCCCCACGCTGGACGGCAATAGCGGCGGTTTCCGATTCGGTAATATCAACCCCGAGACTTACAATAATGTCGTTGGGTGGATAGGTGATGTAGGACCCCTGTTTGCCGAGGGTAATCCCAACCCCACCGGTTCTTTTTCCACCGGCTTCTTATTCAGCAGCACGCCATTCGTGCCTTTTACGTTTGGTAACGGCCTGTCTGGCGATATCAACGTGGACAATGCAGGCAATCTCTCGCTCGATTTTGCGGACCTGGACTTTGGTGGCAATTTCCAGACCGGCGGCCCTGGTATAGATTTCCTCCTGCCACCTGATGGCGAAGCGGCAGTTAACTGGGTAACAGAAGGCGCTAACAATGACGAAAAACTGGTCAGCTTTCAGTGGAATCATTTGATTACCACCGCTGAAGATCCCAGCGGCCAGTTCACTGGCTTCAATGCCCGCTGGATTGTCGAGGGTGTTGCGGCAGTGACTGATGGCCCACCCCTGATATTCATTAACGACGCTGGCGGCAACCCGAGCCCCGTTTCGGGCGACATCTCTCAGGATATCTTCGTTGGCTCCACCTACGTTGATCAAGGTGCAGTCTGCCAGGATGTAGTCGATGGCGATATCAGCGCTAATGTCACTACGACGCCGGCTGATCTCACTAATGTGGACACCAGCTCACCGGGTTCATTTACCGTGGACTATGACTGTCCGGATTCGGCAGCGAATAATGGGGTAACCCGTACCAGGACAGTGAACATTCTTGCCGGGTCTGATACAAACCCCCCCGATATTACATTACTGTCTCCGACCGAGCCGGAGCCCGGTCGCAATGATCCGAACCCTGAGACGGTCAACATACTGCAGGGCAAGACCTATGTGGATGCCGGTGCTACCTGTATCGATAATGTTGACGGTGATATTTCCGACACAATTGCGACTTCAGGTACCGTCAACACGGATATTCCCGGAACCTATCCGATTGACTTCGACTGCAGTGATGCGGCAGGAAATGCAGCAACCACAGAGATACGTACGGTCAATGTGATCGCCGATACTGAAGCGCCGGTTATCTCCCTTATCGGAGCGAACCCGTTTACCATTGCGGTAGGTTCAGTTTGGAATGATCCGGGAGCGACCTGTACCGATACGAACCCGGTCGATACTGATCCCGTGGATATCAGCGACAGGCTGGTCATTGACCCGCTCGACATAGATACCGGTGATCAGGGCGCAACTACCGTGACCTACGACTGTACCGACCTGGCCGGGAATGACGCAGCACAAGAGACGCGTACCGTGAATGTTGTTGCAGGTCAGAATTTCCGTGTCATAAGTATGACGGTAAGTGACCTCGACGCAGACGGACTAGCGGGTTGTTTTAAATTCAATAGTTTAAATGCTATCACATGTGCTGGGGCAAATCCGTTCTCGAGTGACGATTCCGGTAGTATAGGTGAAGTCGGAACGGGTTCGGAAAGAATTCTGGGCGTAGGCGCTGATACGGATGCAGAGGGCAATCCTATCGGTATTGACTTCAGTCAATTCCAGCCTATTACCGATTTCATCACTCCGCCGCCGACAAGTGTGTTGACTGAAGCAAAAACGTTGCCAGTTGGCCGGATCGCGCCGGGATTTCTGTTTGCAAAGTTCCCGTTTGTGCCGGTGACTTTTGATCCAAGTTCAACACCCGGCAGCAATAATCCTGAAGTGGCGAGTGAGCCCGATGGTTTTGTTACCGTATCTGGTTCCACGGGCTTGCTGACTATGGGGAGCTTACCATTCGGTGGTTTGTATCAGTCCAGTGCGCCAAACCTGTTCTTTTTAGATCCGGATGAAGGCACTTTCAATGGCGTAATAACACAAGTCAATGATGATGATGATGGGACTACGCGTACCTTTAATTATGAGATGACCTGGAATCACCTCATTACAGAAATAGAAGATCCAACCGGCCAATTTGTAAATTTTGACGCCTTTTGGCGCCTGGAAGGTGTGATAATGGCGGAATCAACACCGTTTGTTATAAACGCTGCACCGAGAGTTATTAGTGTGAAGGCCACCCAGGACGATCGTGATCCGACCACCATTGTAGTCGGCAGTAGCGGTTTGGTAACAGTGATTGCGGATGCTACGGACCCTGATGGCGATGAGTTGATATTTGACTGGAGTCAAAATGCTGTGACCCCAGTGGGTCCGACTGATCAGCCGAGCTTTACCTTCGATCCGGCAGATTTGCGGCAAGGTACTTTGGGCTTGGTGGTTACCGTCACCGATGACGCTGCCGAGCCGCTTTCGGATGTTGGGGAGATCGTGCTTATAGTTGAGCGAAACGCACCCGCCTTATCCGCTTCGGAGGACAGTGATGGCGACGGCACCCCGGACGCAGACGAAGGCTTTGGTGACGATGATGGTGACTCGATAGCGAACTACCAGGATCCCATCGATGGTACGGTTGAACCAGGCAGCAATCGGATTGATTTTCGCGCCGCGCCTAGAGGCGATATCGTCACCAGTGCCGGTCGTCTGCGGCTCGGTCGCGTCTCTGCCGCAAGCGGCGACGGTGACTTTATAGCCACGGAAGAGGAGATCGGACAGTACGGAGGAGTTGGCGCTACCCCGACCAGCAATTCCCAGGACCGCCTTAACCGAGTGCTGGCGGTTGGTCCGATACCCAACGGTATTCGCGACTTTATTGTCGATGGTTTGACGCCAGGTGAGACGGTCCAGATCGTAGTTCCTCAGGACCAGCCCTTGCCGTCGGTGCCCGAATATCGAAAATATACCCCGGCGACCGGCTGGATACCGTTCAATCGTACCAGCGGGAATGCCTGGGCTTCGGCGCCAAAAGACAATGGCGTTTGTCCGCCTCCGGGCGATTCGGCTTACGATGCCCCTGTGGATGACCAGGGTAACACCGTAATGGTCCAGGGTGATGAGTGCGTGCGCCTCACCATCGTCGATGGCGGTCCCAATGACGCTGATCGCAACCGTAACGGCATCATCCGCGATCCCGGCACGGTGTCCAGTAACGGAACCGCTTCGAGTGCCGGGACTGATGGGAACAATCTCAGTAGCGGTTGTACATTGGCCGATTCGGCTAACCAGAATAACCGGGGCGACTGGTGGTTGGTATTGACGGGCTTGCTGGGGCTATTCGGATTTAATCGAAGTCGTAATGCTACGGTACGTGGTGAGAATAAGCGGTGAGTTATAGCGAATGCTGGTTTAGAGTTTTCTGAAATCTTTGTGATTATGCCGGCTCACCGGTGAGGGGTAGTTAATATGTCACACTTGACCAGGGTAAATTGCATTATCAACAGACACTTGGTTTGTGGATTTCTGTTAGCGGCCGGCGGTTTTATTATTGCCGGTTGCACCGGGCTCCAGCCCTTTCCCAATGCGGCGCGTCCCGGTGATACTGTCATGCTTGCGGTGGGGTCGCCGGACGGTATGACTGTATCAAATACCACTGCGCAATATGTACCGGACAGTGACCCGTTTAATCCGGTTGACCTTTCAGCGAATATTCGTTCAATTTTCAAGATGTATCCGGACCGTACGAGTCCTGCGTGGCTTGCAGACGTCTTCGTGGATGGCATTCCGAGGGATACGGGACACGGCGCCTGGTTAACGGTAGTGGCAATTGATTTGCCTGATACCTTGCTGCCAGGTACGGGCAATGTGCAAATGACAACAACTGCTGCGATAGGGAGTACCGCGACCCCGATTGATGGTTTGGATTTACCGCTTGAAATTCTCTCGGGTATAGGTCAACCAGCCAGGTTTCCTTACGATGTGCTCGGCGCGAGACGTAACGGGAATTTAGCGAAACTAGAGCCGCTGCCACAGGTGGTTGTACGCCCACCGATTGGTGGATTAACACCGACTTATGGCGCGGTTGAGCTAAAGTTAAATGTGCCACTGATCAATATTGACGGAACGCCTGCACCCGATGCGGGTTTCACCGTTGTTTCCGATGATATGGGGCGTGATCAATTGAATTCTCAGTTACAAACCAGTTGGGCGCGAAACGGTGATGATATAACCATTATGTTTGTGAGTCCAACCGGCACTATGAAAGCCTGGGAGGCCAGGATTTCAGTGGTTGTTTTCCCGGATGCGCAGCCAATTCTAGGCATTCCGGGAACCATAATAGATACCGGCAAACCCCCGCCATCGCTTGTTTCCATAAAGTATTATGACGTGGATGGTAACTTGACTAGCGGGCCATCCCCGGCTGTTACCGTCGAGAATAGCGGTATCTGAATTTGCTTTTGGAAGATCACTGCGGTGTCTTCCCTGTTTAGCCGCCTGGTTAAGATAGATATACACCAGCGTAGATCTTAGTCCGCTCGTGCCTGTCTTCTGCGCAGACATCATTTCCAATCGGACACTATTGCATGGATAGATCGCTTCGGTTGATCTTGTTGCGATTCTACTGTTCCAGCAGAAAACTTGTCCCGTTTTCAATGTGCTGGCTGAGCGGTTCACTTTGTGTTGTGGATTTCCTGCACGGTGCTACATAGACAGTTTGAACTGATACTTGTTATGATCATGAAAAAGTCGGGTTAGGAAAGTAATGCCAAAGTTCCTTATACTGAATGGTCCTAATTTGAATCTTCTCGGGGCACGCGAGCCGGGCTACTATGGCGCGATGACGCTCGATACAATAAACACCGGACTCGACGAGCTGGCCAAAAAGTACGGCGCCGAGCTGCTGACTTTCCAGTCCAACGCCGAACCCGAACTCATCGACCACATCCACGCTGCCCCCCACGAAAGTATGGATTTTATCATCTTCAACCCAGCCGGCTTCACCCATACCAGCGTGGTCCTGCGTGACGCCCTGCTGGCCGTCAACATACCTTTCATCGAGGTCCACCTGTCCAACGTCCACGCCCGCGAGGATTTTCGCCGGCATTCGTATTTTTCTGATATCGCGGTGGGTGTGATCAGCGGCCTGGGGCCCATCGGCTATGAGCTGGCGCTGCGGGCGGCGTTGTCGTATCTGGAAAATGGCGATAACTGACAGCTGTTAACGATACGTAGGAGCGGCCCCCTTGGCCGCGATTCGCCCGGTGAGATAAAATCGCGGCCAAGGGGGCCGCTCCTACGGGTTGATAGTTTTCGCTGTCCTCGCCAGATCCGGGGTTTCGCTGCATTTCCCTAACATTTCCCCGCAAGTCGCGTTATAATCGCGTCCGTTTACCAGTCTTTAGGACGACGATGGATATTCGCAAGGTCAAGAAACTGATCGAACTGCTGGAGGAATCCGGCGTCGCTGAAATCGAGATTCACGAAGGCGAGGAGTCGGTGCGCATCAGCCGCTATTCGCCGAACGCGCCGCTGGCGGTTCAGGCAGCCGCGCCACTGCCCGCACCCGCTGTCGTTGCCCCCCCGGTTGAGCCAGTCGCTGCACAGCCGGCGGAAATATCGGTGCCGGAGGGCCACACTGTTGATTCACCGATGGT
>Ga0316192_10000175_pt1 | contig 45471 bp, 28 predicted proteins | sample MerIslwburrow_MG_FD_204931 | JGI IMG/M metagenome (GOLD analysis project Ga0316192, IMG submission 204931) | Coastal sediment microbial communities from Maine, United States - Merrow Island worm burrow | ecosystem: Environmental > Aquatic > Marine > Coastal > Sediment | place: USA: Maine...
CCGTAGGAAAAGGTAGCGTTATTATCTGCGCCGGTATCATCTTGCAATGTCCAGGTGGCACCTGTACCTGAGCCTGCAACTTCAATGTTATAAAAGTTACTGCTGGAGGCGGGGGTAATGGTAAAACTTCCCGAGGTGTTGGTGAAATATACCAGCCCGGAAGAACTGAACGTACCACCGCTGGCGTCCCAGTTGCCTATAACATCAATCTGATTAGTGCTCGCGGTTAGAGTGCCGTTAATATCAACATGATTGGCGTAAATATTGTTGCCCGGTGCAAACTCATCGCCCGACCATACATAGAGCGTCATACCGGTTCCATCAACGTCTAGCTCACCAGCGGTGACAACATAGACTGCATTGAGTTCTGTGTCTCCATCATTGCCTGTGTTCAGGTCAGCTATGGTGAGGCTGCCTGAGCCATTATCAAATTTGGTGATGAGTGTGTCGTCATAGATGTCCATGGTGTTGATGGAGTTGCCGTCGGTTTCGGTTACCGTTGCGCCGACATAACTGCCGCCATCTATGTGAACGGTGATAATGTTGGTTGCCGCAATGGTGGTTTCGAAGCTATAGGCGCCATTCGCATCGGTGGTGGTGGTTTGTGCGCTGCCGCCATTGATGAGTAAGCGAACGGTTACTCCAATACCCACATTGGTGGTGCCTTTGTCGCTGTAGACGGTTCCACCGATGGTGTCACTGGCACCCCCGCCGACATATTCATATACCCCCATATCGTAATCTGCCACACCATCACCCAGGCCTGCGATGTCTTGGTAACGGGAAGTGCCGACAATGTCGGTACCAGGTGCATTGAGAGAACCACCGGTGTCCATGCCAGGGCTGCTTGAGGCCCCGCAACCACTTACAGGATCGTTGGTGGTGTAACAGAGTTGGTAGTTGCCTGCTGTTGTTGCTGTGGAGCTGTTGGCCTGCTGTAAATCGGCAAAAAGTGGATTTGTACCATCGATGAGGGAGGTGACCTCTGTATCGATGGAGCCTGAATATTCATCACCTGATCCCGCATCAGTATTACCATAGATAAGGGTGTTTCGAAGGGTTTCTGTACCGCCTGCATAGAGACCGCCACCGGTGCCGTGAGAATAGTTACCAGCAATGGTTGAGTTGTGTAGGTACAAAGGACCAGCATTGTGGATGCCTCCACCCCAATAGGATGCACTGGTGTGTCGGTTACCGGTGACCAAACAGTTTGTCAGGGTAGCGGTAGTCGATGTTAGACGCAGACCACCACCCGACTTTATAGAACTGTTGCCCTGGATATAGCTATCTGTAATGGTGGTGGTGCCGCTGCTGCCAATGTATGCTCCGCCCCCATATTCGTCTGAGCTATTGCTGTTGATGGTGACGCCATCAAGGATGTTGCTGCCGGAACCTGCACGGTATAAACCACCACCGGAACCTTTTGCGGTATTGCCATTGATGGAGCCGCCGGTCATGGAAAAATCGATGCTATTAATGCCTGACAGAGAGATCCCTCCACCATAAGAGGAGTAGTAGGCGTAGGTGGTGGCGTTGCTGTCAAAGGTCGTGTTGCTGACGGTGAGGGAAATGTTGCCTCCGTTAGCATTCAAATAGAGTCCACCGCCACTTCTGTATGTGCTGTTGGAGTCAATCGTGGAGTCACTGATAGTAATCGAAGCACCCGGTCGAAACCCTGCCATATAGAGCCCGCCACCATAGCCACTGGTGCCATTAGAAGTGTTACCGGTGATGGTGGCACCGCTGATGTCTAGATCGGTAATATTTTGGGCATAGATGGCACCGCCTCTTTCATCCGTTGCGACATTGTTGGTATAACTGCCGCCAGTGATGGTGAGTGTGGAGCCGGATGTTGACGAATCATAGATATAGATAGCCCCCCCGATATCGGCAGCGGTGTTGCCATTCCAGGTGCCGCCGGTGATATCAACAGGCGAGTAGTTGAAGGCATAGAGCGCCCCCCCTTCATCGGTGGCTACGTTGGAGGAAAAGTCACTATTGGTAATGGTAGTTGTCTGTGATGAAGAGCGGATAGCGATGGCGCCGCCATCAAGCCCATCGTTACTGGTAAACGTAGAGTTGCTAATAGTGGTGCCATAGCTGTTGTTGTAATAGAGATGTATCGCTCCACCACCATAGCTTGTAGAAGTGGCGTAGTTATCATCAAAGTCGACATTGTCAATCGTGAGCGCTGCTGAGAGGTAGTAAGCGTAAATACCGGCACCGTAAGAGGCTTGGTTTTTATCAGCGGTGAGACCTATTGTGCTGTTTTGAACGGTGGCCGTTGCTCCGCTTATGTAGATTGCGCCACCTGATGAGGTAGTTTGATTACCTTTTAGAATGAGGTTTTGCAGCGTGGGCGCGGCGTAACTGTTTATGTATATACCACGGCTGGCTGATCCACCGTCGTAGGAGTTGTTGATGGTAAAACCATCGATAACGGTTGAAGAGGTAATGTTGGTGTCGGTAATGGTAAGAACAGGGGTATTGGCTCCGTCACCAGCAAGGATTGCTGTGGCACCCACGTCAGAAATTAATGTGATGTTGTAGTTGGCATCCGCCGTTTGGCCGGTATCACCGTCTATAACGATCTTTACCGCATAGGTTCCTGCTTGTTCTACACGGACAGTATCGCCATCGGCTGAAACCAGTGAAAGGGCACCCGGCAGGGTACAGGTCGTATTACCTGAAGTGAAACAGCCTGTGGTAACAGTTCCAGTGCCTATGTTGCCAACATAATAAGTGGGAGTGTTGTTGACCTGGAAGTCTTCAGATGTCACTGGGGCGGCACTATCATCTGTACCATCATTGAGGGTAAAACGGATCTGTATATCAGACTGGTTAACGCCAGCCATTCCAGTAACATCAGCATGATCGGTATCAAAGGTAAAGCTGTGAACTGTTCCTGTCCAATCGGTGGCACTGGAATAACTGCTGCCGTTATCTTCCCAGTTCGTTGATAATGATGTGGATGCATCACCGCTGGCAGGGGCACTCCAGCCAGCGCCACCATTAACAGAATATTCAAATGTGTTTAGGGTAACACCCTCTGTTTCAGCATCTTGTGCACGGAAGTTGATGGTGATAATGCCATTAGCTCCCTGTGTGACTTGAGCTGCTGGAATAACATTATTTGCTGTGTAGCCACCGATAGGTGCGGTATTGGAAGCAGGGGTATAATCTATGACTGCATATACTTCCGTGACTCTCATGGCCGAGGGGCCAGTTCCAATACGATCAACAGCGATTTGAAGATTGTTAAGATCAGCAAGATCCAGCGCCCCACCAGCCGAGTCGGTGGTGTAGGATGTGGAAGATAAGAGTGTGTAACTTGCACCCGAAGCTACAACAGTAGAGCCCTTCCATACTGTGGTTGCACCATCGGTCATATAGCCAATATCGGCACTGTGGCTTGAGCTGGTGTTCCTGACATACGCATGGAAGGTAATGCTGTTAATTGTGGCACCTCCAAGCCCAGTTGGGTCATCCATATCCACCCAGAACTTGACTGTCGGACCGGTACAGCATCTGCTTGCATAACTGGTATCCCCATCATTGCTATCGAGGTCAGCCGCCCAGGTGCCAGTAACACTATAGCCACCAGGGTTACTGGCATTGCCTGAGGGATGCAGTGTCAGCGTGCTGCTTCCCGCATCTGTGCTTGCAGTTGGCACATTCGAAAGCGTACTAGTATTGCTCGAATCGTCCGTTGTCTTAATGGCAAAATAATAGGGGGTGCCAGCACTCAGCCCCGTTACCGTAAAGGATTCACCTGTACCTGCAACACTGGGGGATGACTCACCCGTAGCCTGGCTCGCATTATTGAAGTCTGTGTCATTGGTGATATTGCTGGTGGAATAGCGAACATCATAGCTAGAGGCTGTCAGCACATCGGCATCGTTGCCGGGGGCCGTCCATGTCAGTTGAATGCTGCTTGAAGTGGTTGTCCCAGTGGCCAGATCACTTACTGCCTCAGGCGCGGTAATATCACTCAGAGCCGCATCTGCAACACCATCGGTGGTGGATGCGGTGCCAACTGAGTCTTTACTAAAGCCTGTAGTAATATCCAGCGTATCAGCACCACCAGTCGCCCTGAAATCGGCATTACCTTCAATTGAAGTTGCTTTAGCACTGGTAAACACCAAAGTTAGTGTTGTTGCATTGGTAACAGTAAGGCTGGTGACATCTGCTTCAGCAACACTGATATTGGTCGTGGTTGCATTATCACCATTCACATCCCAGCTGAACTTGGTCCAGTCCATGTAGGTTTTTACATCGGTGCTTACTGCATCAATTGTGTCAAAATCGGTACCGGTAAATATCAGAGTATCGGTTGAAGCATTGTAGGTACCCGACGTGAAGGTATTAGTTGGGCCAGCAGCTACTTCATACTCATAGGCACCAATATCACAATTGCTATTTTGAGGGCGGACTGTATTACGCTGGTCTACATCGCCTGTTGCTGCTGTACATGATGCTGGGCCACCATCGACTGCAGGGCCTGAAGAGATGGCATGTGTCTTGGTTGGGCCACCGTTGTCAGCCAATGCTTGAAGCAAAGGATCAGTGGTCACATCTCCTGTAGTCGGTGTAAAGCCACAATAACCTCCATGGTCGATGTTGTAACCCGTCGATGTTTTCGCTGACCAGCCACAGTGATCTGCTACAGAGTTAGAGGTATTGGCTGTATAGATACTTCCTTCAGTGGTAAGGGTATCGGCAAGTACCGCACCACCAGAGTTACCACTGTTGGAGCTGTTGTTATAAAAGGTGCTGTATTTGATGCTGGTGGTGGTACCACCACGTATTGCACCACCGCCAGAGTTTGAGCTATTGCCGCTGAAAGTGGAGTTGGTAATGGTTACAGTGCCATAGCGTGCAATGGCTCCGCCAAGACCACCTGAAGTGCTATTGCCATCAAATGTTGAGCCATCGACGGTAACATTTGCAATAGAGTTGATGGCACCGCCATCACTTGTTGAGGTATTGCTACTAAAGGTAGAGTCTGTGACTGTGAGGGTACTGGCATTGACATGTAGGGCACCACCTTTACCTGATGCGGTGGAGTTTGTGGTAAAGGTTGAAGTGTCTATTGTGGTTGTGCTTAGCCCGTATATTGCGCCACCATCGCCTCCAGTGGTGAGTTGATTACTGGTAAAGGTACTACCGGTTACTGAGACCGTAGTGGGGGAGTAAATCGCACCACCCCTGGCACTAGCATTTGTAGCTGTATTGGAGGTAAAGGTGGAATTGGTGACAGTTACTCCTTTTGACTGAATGGCACCACCACCGTTAACTGATGTATTTGCCGCGGAGTTATTGTTAAAGGTAGAACCACTGACGGTAACTGTAATTGTTTGATCAGAAAAAATAGCTCCACCGCGTCTGGCCTGACAATATGAAAAGACACTATTGGTTACAGTGATATTCTGATTTCTCATAATCACACAGCCGCCGTCAGCGCTAGCACCGGCATTACCCTGGGTCAGGGTTATATCGGTAAAGGCCATTCCCGCTGTTGTCCAGCCGGTATCAAAGATACGGGATGCATTATTGCCATCAATGGTTGTTGTACCAGAGCCAGCGCCTACAACATTTAACTTGCCATTATTACTGGTAATCTGCCCAAGGGTTAAGATATAGGTTCCCGCAGGTACTTGAGCTGTATCCTCGCCTGCACTTGCAGTGGCGGCTGCTACGGCATCACGCAGGGAACAGTCAGTATTGCTGCCGTTGGTACAATCACCACCATCATTTTGATCCGCTGTTGTTCCTACATAGTAGGTAACTGCAAAACCAGCTTGCGGCACAAGAACAAATAACAGGATAAACAGACTCAGCACATTTCTGAAACCAGTAGGCAAACACAAGCCCCTGGCCATCTCAGGCCATATATCTATAGATTTGCGTATTTTTTGTTTACGCCAATTCATCCAATATTTACCTTGAGTCTACACATATATAGTTACTCTTTTAGCCAAGCCATTGCACCATCCATAGAGGTTTGATCAAACTTCATACGGAACCGTACATAAACACCTTTGCTGGTAAAATCACTGCCTGAGAAATCATCATCTCTAAACCCAATAAAATTGTAGCCAAGACTCACCCAGATATCTTTATTAAAGCGATAACCAAGCGAGAGTCCTGAAGAGAAGTCAAACTGATTGATATCCCAGGCATGCAGAACACTTGCACGAGCACCAACATCCCATTTACCTGAAAATCTATAGCGTGACTCAATCCCCACAAGATCGGTATAACCACTGTATTTTTTCTTATCAATAGTGTCTTGTGCGAGTTTAAAAGCATACTGTAGTGATGACTGCCATAGACCACTGTGTCGGTAGCTGGCATTTAAATTATTAATAACATTCCAATTTGAGCTATCGAAGTCAGAGCCCGTAGATTTATTGTGAATAAGATCCAGCTTGTCCAGCACAATCCATTTGGTATTAGCCGGACGATAGGCCAGGCCTAACCGCAAGTCACTATTCAGTGTCTTACTGCCTGTAGTTGATTTACTACCATTAACGCTTAATGAAGCCATTAAACCAAGGTCATTTGATGGCTGCGTTTGGGCTGATGTAGCTACGCCCCAGGTGTCTTCATTATCAGATTGACGCAATTCAAGGCGAGCATTCCAGATCCAGTCACCTGGGGTATAATTTGCACCAAGTGTGTACGCAGAAAAATCATTTGTTGAACCACTTGAAGTAGGCACATTCGTATTAAAAGGTGATAAGGATTTATCACTTAACGTAACGCTTCGCTCTGTACCGCCATCAAAGCTCCACTCTTCATTCAATTGATAGCGTTGGCGAAAACCACTTGTCATTGTTGATGTTTCACTGACATCAGCCGTATATTTTCTGGATAGTGTGGTAAATGACTCCGCATCTTTCCAAAGCTTCTGCTTAAGCCCAATAGATGTAGTTCGTGTTTTTCTATCATCACCCGTAGTCCACTCATGCTCTCCAAATAGCGTAACTTTATCTGTAACAACATAATCTGCGCCAACACGTGTTCTGGATGGAAAATCAACACTCTTCTTATCACCTAGCGGCATTTCATGTTCAACTTTGAGCCTTAGCTTATTATCTAACATTGCATAAGCAGCCCCGGCTGTTAAGAGTCTTGATCTTTTTTTAGTGCCATCACCCAGTTTATCTGTAACTGCCTTCACGCCACCATTTAGTTGGAGACTATCCATATAATAAGTAGCTTTTGTATCAACATGGTCTCTTACTGCCTTGGTCTCAAGATTAGTATCCTTGTATGCGGATACATTAACTTTTAAATTATCAGTAATCTTGTATCCTCCATCCACACCAATCTTACGTGTTCCAGACTCTGACCCGTTTGTCTGACCAACTCCAAATGCACCTCTCTGCTCTTGCACATACCCTCTTGCATTCAGATTTCCACTCTTGTGATCAATCTCTGCCAAATAGGCCGTGCCTGTTGCACTATTTGTATTATCACTTGAATCTGTTTCCGCAGTTTCCACATGCAACATTGTATTTTTATTAAATTTATATGTTGCATCAACACCCGTTAATTTTGCTTTGCCCCCAACTCGACCTTCATTAACATGCGTAACACCAACCGTTAGCTCTTCACTCATTTTCATTTGAATGCGGCCACCATAGGTAAGCTTACGATCTGACTCATCAAATGATTCATATTTCACAATTATGAACACTGGATTTAAGTCATCATCCCGGTTAAATACAGGCTCGCGGAATGATATGGTGCCTGCATCATAATTAATATTATAATCTGTATGTCTTGCCATTTCGGTTGATGAAACAATAATTTCACTTCTAAACCGGTCGCGTACCTCTATTATTACTTTTTCTGAATTCATGACCAGATTATCTCTGGATAAATTATATGGCCCGGTAATTCCTTCTCCTCTCATTTCATCCTTTACATAACCATGATTTGATTCACTTGCAAAAACCACGACTTCATAGGTCTCATCACGATAACGGGATTTAAGCCCGGTAAGACTGCGACCGTAGGGAGAAAGCTTGGTTTTATTTAGTCCGGTTTCATAATCACCAAACATGGCATAGAAATCATCTTTCTCAATCTTTATATAGAGCTTCTCACGGCTGACAGCATCATTACGTTGAGTGGAGCTATCACCATACATGGTGTAGTAAGTACCAGGGTCAATGGTCTGATGCAGGCTATTGGTTTTTTTCTTGGTATTATCATAGGCCACAGTGAGTAACCATTCACCTTTGATCTTACCTTTAGCATAGAAAGCAATGCGGTCATCGTTATACAGATGTTCTTCAGCTTCAATGCCGGATAATGGCTCAGCATTTCCACTGATTGTGTTGTAACCCACGCTGCCTTCTGCCAGACCCACTAAGATCCAGTCACGAACATGTGGCTGTATTGTGGCCGCTATTTTATGCTCACCATTGACCAGTGGCAGCATTATAGAAACATCACCAGATTCAGCTGTAGGCTCAAGGTAGATTAAGGCAATACCATCCTTACCAACCTTATATGTATGTCTTTCAGCTGCCGCACCTGCTAACTGTTCAGTATTGTATTCTGTAGTAGATTTTGCACTGTACGGGGAGCTTACATGGTATTCACCCAGGGTATCCTCACGGGCAGGCGCACCATCCTTGTCTGTGAGATAAACTGCAATGGCAGGAGGCGTCTTGCCATCTGCCAGCAACACTGAGCGCTCAGGAACAAATTCCGCATGGACAGGTGGGCCTGAGTAATGAATAACTCGACTCTCTCGTCTTATCTCAGCGCCCTCTTTGCTCTTTACAATAACATCCAGTCTGTTATCACCATCAATGATACTTACCCCACGCCAGAGACTAAAGGCAACTGTTCTTGCCTTATTTTTACGTGAATATTCGAAATTAACCGCTGGAACCGACTCACCGTTAAGTATGACAACAACCTTCTCTTGAGGTGAGTGCTTGACTCCAATATGGATTGCTGGAATGGCTGGAAAATGACCATCCTGAGGAAATATCCAGTCAAACCCAGGCTGCTGCTGTTGCAACCAAACAGCATCGTACTCCTGATCAACACTCTTATTTTCAGTGGCCTTAGTGACATCCTCTGCAGGCTGACCTGGGCGAACGCCTATTGTCTCTACACTACTTAGAGCAGTTTTTTGTTTGTCTGCCTTGCCACCCTTTTTAAGCATCAACACATTTTCAATTGGTGCAATTTTCAGATTATTTTTTGTAGGTGCATTTACCATCAACATAGCTTTGCTGATCAGTTTTCCTTCTGCTTTATTAGGGTCAATATAAGCACTAAATTTAATGATGCTACGTTGATCTGCAGGTAAATCACCCAGGCGATAGGTCAATATGCTTGAAGGATCTTTTGGATCAGCAATAACCTTATCATTCATCAAGCTGCTGCCATTGTGGTATTTAGCACCATCTGGCAGCACAACCATAAGTCGAGCATTCTTAACCAGCACCACTCTATTATCCAGTTCAATCTCAAAATATTGTAAGGTTTGATCTGCATCCACATGGGTGCTCATACCCAGGCTGACTTTACCTTTCGGAATAGCTTTCTGAGCCAGATCAAAATCAACCTGCCATAGGCTGCCACCCTGAACATCCACAAATCTGGAGAAACCACCTTCTGAGACATGGGCATCTGGGCCCGGATTGGAAATCATGTATTGATCAGGCAATGTATCAAGGTCTAGCTGAACAACATGGGTGCCAGGCTTAACACCCTCAAAGTGATACATGCCACGCTTATCAGTCAGAACATAGGTGCCATCCTCCATGAAGATACGCACACCAGATACACCACCTTTATCTTCTGCATCTGATTCAACTCCTTTAATCGCCACACGCCCCATCAACACTGCATTGCTGCGCATAAAATCTTCTTTAATTTTTACTTTTGCTGTGGCGACATTTGAGGTAGCAAGGCCAGCATCTGCTATCGCATAGGCCGTGTTAATTGCCTCCTTCTGGCGCACTGCCCCCACACGAGTAACATAGGTCACAGTAGTTGACTCAGATACTGCAAAGTTACCCAGATCAAACGTTAAGGTTCGCCCATCATCGGCAATAACCGGATCAGAAATGGCAACACCGTCCCTCTTTGCCGAACCCTTTTCATAGCGAAATCCGTGAGGCAGCACATCTGTAAGTGCCATTGCCACCAGGGGATTCAATGCACTCGTATTTTCAACGGATACCTGATACTGCAAATAGTCGCCGCTTGCCACTGTGCTTTTACTTGCAGTTTTTTGCACATAAATATGAGTTGTTATCAGGTCAGCAGGAATATCTATATTTAATGGCGGCCCAGCCACAATGGGAAATATTTCACCCCGTGAACCAAGGTTGATTGCAAATGGCGCACCTGGAAGATTTTGGATCTGAGCTGTACTTACAGTTGATGGAATAGCATGACCAGATCCGGGGGGAAGCGTTACATCCAAGCGATAATTACCAGGTGGAATTAACGGGAACCTATACCCACCGTCAGCCATAATATAGTCTGTTCCACCGCTATCGGTTACCGTGCTGCCTGTCACTACACTGGATGGAAAAGCACTGAGGCCATCATCACCAAATACTGTAGCGGGCAATCCTGTAGCAGTATTGATTAAATCAACAGTAACACCATTTAAAACCTTACCCGTGGTCGTATCGAATACCACACCATATGGATCAACCAGCACAATGGTTGTAGTGGAGTCTGAGACATCATACTGATCCTCATAGACCAGTTTTATCTGATCATTAACTACCGAACCTAGACTTCCATTATTATCACTAGTACTGCCATTCCTAATGGTAGTGATATAACCAAGAAACACACCCGTATTAATTCCAGTCTCTTTTAACCGCAGAAGCTCACTGTCTGAAGAAGATGCTGCACCTTTTGGACCAATGGTTACTGAAACAATAATTGTATCTACTGCATTACTATCATGATTCTGATCTGCATCATTAACCTCAAGAAACATGGTTTGACCACCACGGACTGCACCTGTCGAATCGAGAGTTAGCGGATTATCCGTTACATGCGCACCACCACCTGGAACTTGAGGTGGAGGAACATCAACAAAAACACCTCCTCCACTATCGTATTCAGTAATAGGAACCTGAACAGGCAAGCCAGCACCACCAACCTCATAAAACATCAGATCAGTATCCGCCTCCGTGCGCCCTTTAACTGTGGGATCAATACTCAAAGCAGCAATATTGGCACTGTTGGCCCAATACTCAAGAGGAATATTTAGATCACCACCATTTAAACTTGTTGGTAATTTCATGTAGAGCTGCAGCGTTAGATTTGCACCAAATGCAATATCAGGCAGCGTTACAATGATAGCACCTCCAATATCTGCCACTGGGTAACCACCATCTGTTGTAACCACAGTGCCTGAGGGCAGCTGAAGCCGCAGCTCACCACCTGCAAGTGCATTACCACCTGTATTTGTAATAGTGATATCAGCAGTTAATGTTTCACCAGCGAATACATCCCCTGGCGATGAAACAAAAGTTACAGCAGCTGTATTAATACTCAGCACAGTAAACTGATCGACATTTGAATCAAAACTCTCAACCCCACCGGCACCAATAAAACTGGCATGCGCCTGATTGCTAATCACTGTACCTGGAGCCGTTGCTGCATTTACTTCATAACCCACTGCACAGCAGACAAGCAAAACATAGATTAATACTTTTCTTAGGAAAGAGAGGTTGTCTGTGTTACTTTGATTTACGGGACAGCAGGCACTGTACTGGTAGGAAGAGAAAAATGTCGGGATGAATGATCCCACAACGTCTGAGAAAAGACGTTTTGTGATTGAATGAAGACTAGCGTCTACAAACATAGAACACAGCTAGCTTATTACCTTAGAGTTATCCGCACTGTTATTTCTAAAAAAATCTGAGTGATGCTTCCATGCATCACTCCAATGCGAAATTTCTTAGGTAAAGCTTACTGTATTGTTACCCGAAACCTAATAGTCGCGGTCTCACCGGCATCTAAGGCGATGCCAGATACCGTGACTACATTGGTTCCAGTAACATTCCAATCCACACTGATTCCATTTACCACACCATCATCTGCATTGGTGTACTCTGTATAAGCACCAGCGCTATAGTCTGGATGCGAAACTACAACACCCTGACCTGCTGTAGCATCATACTGCGTATTAAATGCCAAGGTGCCATTCGTAACAATCTCAGTATTCAGGCTGTCTGAAAAAGCAATATCAGTTGCTGTTGCAGCACCCCCACCATTCGTTATTGCGATTTGATACTGAACTACTGCACCCGGAATGCGTTTTGGATTAGTGGTATTGTTGAATGGATCTGACACAATCGTTGAGCTCTTGGTGATACTCAAGCTGGCTGTCGCAATCTCATAATCATCCTGACTTGAGTGCTTGGCATCACGGCTGGCATCATTGGCACCACCACCATCACCATCAACATCAGCAAACACGATATCTACACTGCCTTCAGTATCTGCACCAGCCGTTTCAGTGAGCGCGCCACCCAGGGTGCCAGCACCGTCATTGGTACGGGCCTCAGCAATGAGCCAGTAGGATGCAATATCCCCATCGCTATAGCCTGTGTTGAAGTCTGTGACAATATAGACCTTAATACTGGCATCAGCCGCTAGTGCATTGATATGAGTATCTGTATCAGACACTGCTTGATAGCCAGCACCGCCCGCCGTTTCAACATATATCTCGACAGTATCACCATCAATATTATCAGTACCAGCAAAAGCCGCCGCACCACCTGCAAGCGCAGCAGCGCTTAAACTAAAGTCTTGTGATGTATTACCATTATTGGTTACGGTAAAGGTCATAACGTTATCATTAGTACCAGGAGTAACTGAAATCGCAGCACCATCATCAGTACTTACAGTTAAATTGACCTTGTTATCAACAACAAACTGATAGTTGTTACTCGTCGCTTGAGGCTGATCAACCGTAGCAACTTTATAGTCAACAGTAGCCTGGTTGCTGATCGTGGTACCAGAAGCTGTACCTGCTGCCATAGCATTTCCCGCATTAATTCCTAACAGTAGAATCACCATTAAGAATCCAGTCAGTCTTGGACTGAAGTATTGTATTTTCATTGTTTTCTCCTAAGAAATTTCACCTTAGTAAAATCAATATCCAGCGACATTAAGCCACTGAACAGATACAAACCCGACACCATTTCACCACTCCGGCATCGGCCTTCCGCCAAATTCCACTTGACGCCAACCTCCTGTCTTACTTCACTACAAAACTCAATTCTCATTTGACTCTGACCCGATAGCCCACCTGTCCACTGCCTTTGGGTGCTACCGGGTTATTTAGTATCCAACGGATATTGGTGTAATCAGATTCAATAGCTGGACGTTCTGTACCATCTGACATCTTTACAAGCAGGTTTTCTGGCGCATCAAACTTTTTACCCCCATCTATGGAGAACCTGATTTCAGCATCCTGCCCATAGGCAGAATCAGCGGTATAGAGTAAGTCTTGCTGAATAGGATTATTGATCACCACATCAGCCGCCTCCTCTTTGCCATTATTGACATAGCGGAGAATGTAGATCACCTCATCACCTGGAAGAACACGCGTGGGGGCAACACGCTTAACAATAGTCTTTCCATTCTCATCTTTAATCTTGATCTCCTTTTCAGCAATCATCTTTAATTCGATAGCTCCCCCATCCGCCAATACCGGCATACCCACCAAAAAAGTGAGCATAAAAAATAGCGCACTTAATATTCTAAAATGTGACATGGTTCACACTCCTCTCTTTATAAATAAAATAAAATCGCACTTGATTTATTATTCGCGGTCATAAATATCTATACACAACTTGCCAATAATCAATACATTCCAGTACCGTTTCTTACTTCTTATGCACCTAAAAGCAACCCTTGCATACCCCATAAATACTCTTCTCCATTACATTACATAAACCTGAGCTATCTTTTTGTATAGTCACAGCTTTTTCCAACACAGCAACACAATCACCAGCCGCTTATTGCTGGTAAAAAATGCTTCATCCATAAAGAGTCTCTGCTAAAAATGGGTATACGGGGACATCAGCCAAATACCCATACGCTTTATATCGGCATTTAACTATCTAACTTTATTGAGGTTTTTTAAGAGATCAGATTTACAAGCATGACATTTGTCATGCTTGTAAACACACCAAGGCAAGGAACCAACTTGAAGGGCACCCACGTACCAATATGGCACTAGAAAATAACAGGATACAGTTCGGCTTTATTTTAAGAACAAAAATTGAATATAAATAACCGTATTTATATTCAGTACCCGGCTAACACAAACAATTTTTAACCAAATATCCCTTTTAGCATGAAGAAGAAGAGCATTGATAAAAAGGCACCAACAGGAAGTGTTACTATCCATGAAACAAAAATTCCACCAATTACTCTTAGATCAATGGCCCCCACACCGCGTGCAAGCCCTACGCCAATAACAGCGCCTACTGCAATGTGGGTTGTTGAGACAGGTAGACCGGTACGTGAAGCCATAACAACCGTTGCAGCTGCAGCCAACGTAGCACAAAAACCACGACTTGGTGTTAGCTCAGTAATTTGTGTACCAATGGTCTGCATGACTTTGTAACCCATCGTAGCCAAGCCAACCACAATACCGATACCACCAAGCACTAAAATCCAAAGGGGCAGCCCTGATTTTTGGGCTACCATACCACCCGACTGCACAATACTTACAACCGCAGCTAATGGACCAATACCATTTGCAACATCATTGGAGCCATGCGCAAAGGCCATTGCACAGGCTGTAAATATCATCATGGGAGTAAAGACTTTTTCGACACTGGCAAAATGGAAATCACGGTCTGCTGTAGGATCCATTTTTACCTTATTGATTAACACCCAACCTGCAGCAGCAACAGCCAACCCTATAATCGCTGCCAAAATAAAGCTCATACCCACAGTGAGATCTATATTGAGATGTTTTAAGCCCTTGAATATTGTCACCAGCGAGATAATAAAACCGACCAGAAAGACATAGATCGGCCCCCATTTCTTGGCATTTTGAAAAGGATTGTCTGTATTAAGGATCAATCTACGGATACTGATCATCAATAAAAAAGCGATGGTTCCACCCAGCATGGGCGAGACAGCCCAGCTGGCAACAATTTGCCCAATCTTCCCCCAATTAACCGCATCTACGCCAATACCTGCAACAGCAAAACCAACAACAGCGCCAACAATGGAGTGGGTAGTAGAGACCGGCCAGCCTTTATGTGAAGCAATCATTAACCAGACTGCGGCAGCCAACAGTGCTGCCAGCATGCCAAACACCAGTATCTCTGGCGTATCTGCAATAGAGCTGGGATCAATAATTCCTTTTCGGATGGTTTTGGTAACATGCCCTCCAGCCAGAAAGGCACCTGCAAACTCAAAGATCGCGGCAATAATAATGGCCTGCTTGACCGTAATTGCCCCCGACCCAACCGAGGTACCCATGGCATTTGCCACATCGTTAGCACCAATGCCCCAAGTCATATAAAGGCCAAAAATCACGGCCAATATGATTAAGATCGTCCCGTGTTCAGCTAGGATTTCCACAATATTTCCCCAAAATTGAAATTAGCGCGCAATGAGCAGACGCAGACGGTTGCCGACTTTCTTAGAATAATCTGCCAAATCTCCCGTCCACTCAATCAGCCGATACCACATCATGACGGAGACAGGATTAATCTCATCTTCATGCTGGAACAGTATTCGGGTCAGCTGTAGTTCCAGCTCATCGGCTTCATCCTCAATCCGACTCAATTCATCCACCATGGCCTCAACCTGTGTGGCTTCCCGCCCTCTAAACCCCATCTCTAACAGCTCATCCAACTCTTCAATCACCTTGGCAGACTGCTCACATGCATCAATGCAACGTGCAGTCAGCAGCATTAAAGGTTTCTGCATTGGCTCTGGCACCTCCATCGGGCGCTCTACCAACAGGCCTGCAATATCCTGGGCAGTATCTGCAATGGAGTCCTGCATCTGAAGCACCTCTAGCAGGTCACGACGGTCTACTGGCATAAACAGGCTTCTGGGCAGGTTAGTCCGCAACTTGTTCTTGATGTGATCCGCCTGATCCTCAGCTTCATAGATCTTCTCTTTGATTGCTTCAACCTCATCCTGATTACCTGCAATCAATGCCTCATAAAGAGGAACCACTAGGCGTGCGCACTCAACCGAACAACGCATATGCTCTTGCATAGCCTTAAAAGGTGAACGCTTAAACAGTGCAGCAAGCGGGTTGGTAGTCGGCATATTTTCTACTCCATCACTTAGGGGCGTGGAAATAATATTTGCCCAAAATTGGGTTGTATTTTGATGATCTGATTGAGCAAAACTGCAGTGCCAGCAGTGCTACTGTGAAGATTTTGTGATTGGAGATCATCCAAGAGCTGCCTTGCTTAGCGTGAGCAGGAGCGGTCGCTGTGCCTAAATTCAAGCATAAATTTGAGTACACTATTTTTCCCCGCCTCTTAATTGGAATTTATCCAAAAATTCCCAACATTGTACCAAGAAATCTCAAATCTCTTCAGTGAAGCTTCACTTTAACTTGGGTTAGTCGTACAGTGTATTCCTAACGCGATCAAACACACGGGCACCAATGGCAAAAACGCTGATCATAGACTCGGCAGCTGGCAGGCAAACACCCTTCTTAAGAGGCATTCTTACCCGCTCTTTGCAAGCTGCGGGGCTATCTTTTGAAGACGCCTTCAATACTGCATCATCCATCCGGCAACTTTTAACTGATAAAGCAGAGATCTCCACAAGCGACCTGCGCACACTCATCGCACAGCAGCTCGAAGAGTCTTACGGCAAAGCAGCCGCACAACGCTATCAAACACCATCCCACACCCCTGCCACCATATTGGTGGAACGTTCAACCCTGCAGAGCATCCCTTTTTCCAGAGGGGAGTTGAGGCGTAGCCTGGAATGCTGCGGGTTAACCGAAGAGGGAGCCACAGAGGTCGTAGCCAAAATCTATGATTACCTCATCAGCATTGGCACAAAACGCATCAGTTCACGCGAGCTAGGGCTTTTGACTCACCGCTATCTCAGAAGAGAGCTAGGTACCGATGCCGCAACGCGCTATCTGGTCTGGACTGACTATCACCACGGCAATCGCCCTCTTCTGATCTTGATTGGCGGCACACCTGGCTGTGGAAAAAGCACCATGGCAACAGAGCTTGCCACCCGGCTTGATATTGTGCGCACCCAGTCAACCGATATGCTCCGTGAAGTAATGCGCATGATGTTGCCAAATCGCCTGCTGCCCATACTGCATACTTCATCATTTGACGCCTGGAAGGCACTACCTGCACCCACTGAGTCACTTACAGACCGTGATGGATTGCTAACAGATGGCTATCTCACACAGGTAGAACTGCTATCTGTAGCAGGGGAAGCCGTACTGCAACGCGCTCTCACAGAGCGGGTTTCACTGATACTTGAAGGCGTGCACATGCACCCCTCTTTTCTTGACAACATTCCAAAGGAAGAAGATGCCATTGTAGTACCCATCATGCTTCGTGTTTCTGATAAAGATCTTTTGCGCCGACGTTTTAAAGGGCGCGGACAGCAAGCACCCAACCGTCGGGCTAAACGTTATCTTGATAATTTTGAGGCTATCTGGCGATTACAGACATTTCTAACAGCAGAAGCTGAGCGCGCTGACTTTAATATTATTACCAACGACAATAAAGAAGACGCTCTTAGTGACGTCATGAAAGCCGTCATCGATGCTCTGTCCAAAGATTTTTCTGGCACGCCTGAAGAGGTATTCGTATGAATCTACGCTACAAAGGGTTGATCATCATCCTTGACGGCCTGGGTGACCGACCTTGCGCATCCTTAAATGGCGCCACACCTCTGGAAGCAGCTCACACTCCACATCTAGATAAATTAACCACTGAAGGGCTATGTGGCATGGTGGATCCGCTAACTCCCGGCGTCCCCGTCTCCACTCATACCGGCACAGGTATCTTACTTGGCCTAACACCCACAGATGCAGCCCGACTCTCACGCGGCCCAGTTGAAGCTGCTGGAATTGGGCTATCCATGGCACCCGGAGATATTGCCATCCGCTGTAATTTTGCAACGCTAAAAAAGAACAACAACCACTTAAGCGTCATAGACCGCCGGGCTGGGCGCATTAGTGAAGGCACAGATCAATTAGCCAAGATTCTACAAAACATACCTGTAGGAGATGGCATTACAGCAACCCTTAAGCCTGCCACACAACATCGTGCTGTATTAAAATTATCAGGGGAAGGCTTATCAGAAGCCATCACAGATACCGACCCAGATGACACTTGCAACCTCAATAAAACGCTGCAATGCGCTCCACACAACCCCAATGATGCCGCAGCTATTCGAACAGCAAATGCAATCAACTGTTTCATTGCAGAGGCATATAACCGGTTGGAAAACCATCCTGTCAATCAGCAACGCAAACAACAAAAACTACTGCCTGCCAATGGCATCATTACCCGTGGTGCCGGGATGTTGTACAAAAACCGCAACATTATTAATTACCTGGGACTTAAGGCCGCACTAATAGCTGGAGAAAGCAGCGTTTGCGGCCTTGGCAAACTGTTTGGATACACAGTTATTACAAAACCCGAATTTACCGCGCTTGCTAATACTGACTTAGCAGCAAAAGTCTCTGCTACCCAAGCTGCTCTTGAAAATCATGATGTAGTCTTTCTGCATCTCAAAGCACCTGATATCTGCGCACATGATCTAATGCCCGCTGAGAAGTGCAACTTCCTTGAGCATTTTGATAAAGCACTGTCACCACTGCTTTCTGACGATCTTGTAATTGGAGTCTCTGGCGACCACTCAACAAACTCCATCTATGGTAATCACTGTGCTGACCCTGTTCCCACACTGCTTCATTATCCAGAATCACGCAAGGACGGCTGTAAAGACTTTGGAGAGACCAGTTGCATGCAGGGCGGTCTGGGTCGCATAACCGCTACTGGATTTTTAATGTCTGCACTGGATGCCATGGGCACCATGCATAACTATCGCACTGAAGATCAGGCATTTTTTATGCCTGGTCACACTGCGGTATAGATACTGGACGACTGCTCAGAAGAAGAGAAAACAGAGTAGATATCAGGCGTTTTTTGTTTTGGAGATAAATGTACTGATTTTTTGGTCTTCCTGCACCATATGCTGAGCAAGCCATTTTGCTAGGTAACTGGTAATTTCACCAGCTTCAAGCATACCAAGAAGATAAAGACCAACCTGTCCATTTAATCTTTCAAGCAACTGTTGATGGCATTCTCGGTGGTGTTCCAGGTCAGGATAACCCAGGCTGTACATTATATTTTCTTCACCAGCAAAATGCTGCCTGGCAAAGCTTGCCAATTCATCAATAAGCAGCGCTTGATACTCTGCGTCGTCTCCCTCTAGTTCAATAGAGAGGCGATTTATAAGATCAATGAAGTAATGATGCTGGAGATCTATACTCTCGATCCCAACACTTAATTTTGCGCTCCACTCAAGCATAAGACAGTCTCACTACCCCGACTACTTTGCTGCTTTGACTTTATTCTCCACGCATTTTGACTTAGTAGTATGGCAACCGCAACCTTTTGTCTCGAACTTGGGTTTAGCAGGATCCTGCTTATTCAGCCACATCTGAAACCACACCCACCCAGCACAAAGGGCAGAAAGTACGATTATACCGAAAAGGATTCCAAGTAATGTGGGGGGAGCAGAGATGTCACCCATAATAATGTAACCCCTAATCAGCTGGAGCTAAACAAGCCCGCAAAGCCCATAAAGGCCATGGAAAGAATACCAGAGATGATGAGATTGAATGCAAAGCCTTTGATCAGCTTTGGCATCTCGTTAGCCTTCTCAACCTCTTGGCGCATACCGGCCATGAGTACAATGGCAAGAGTGAAACCCATACCTGCACCTAAGGCATAGACCAAGCCTTCCCAGAGACCATAGCCTTTATTGGTGGCAAAGATAGCCAGCCCAAGGATCGCACAGTTGGTAGTAATCAGTGGCAGAAAGATACCCAACGCACGGAACAGCGTTGGACTCAGCTTTTTGATCGCCATCTCGATCAACTGCACCACACTGGCAATCACAACAATAAAGCTGATCAGGCGCAGATAGGGCGCATAGATCAAGACATAGGTATTCAGAATCCAAGCACATAGCGCGGTAACCACCATAACAAAGATGGTTGCCAGACCCAGGCGAAACGAGACCTCCAGCTTATTGGATACCCCTAGAAAAGGGCAGAGCCCAAGGAAATAAGCCAGCACAAAGTTATTGATCAGCAGTGTGCTGATGAAAATCCAACCTAGATCACCCATTTCAGTTTACTCCATCTTCTGCAGCCAGCTGCTTATCGATCTGATTCTTCCTCTCTTCAACCCAGTTGAAGTAGAGCAGCATGACACCCAGTGTGATAAAGCCACCAGGAGGCAGGATCATAATGACCCATGGCTCAAAATTTGGCCCAAACAGGGAGAGACCAAAGAACTCACCAACACCCAAGATCTCACGAGCGCCACCTAATGCGACCAGGGCAAAGAGAAAGCCCGCCCCCATGCCAAATGCATCAGCAATCGACATACGGAGGGTATTTCGCGATGCAAAGGCCTCCATACGCCCCAGGATTAGGCAGTTACATACAATCAGAGGAATGAAGGCACCCAGCTCTTTGTGGATAACAGGCATCGCTGCAGCTAATGAATAGTCCACAACGGTAACAAAGGTGGCGATGATGATGATAAAGCAGGAGATACGCACCTGCTTAGGGATGTAATTTTTAAGCAATGAAACCAGGATACTGGAGCCAAGCAATACGAAAAAACTGGCAAGCCCCATTGCCAATCCGTTGATGGCCGAGTTGGTTACCGCAAGCAGTGGACACAACCCCAAGACCTGCACGAAAACGGGGTTTTCGCGCCACAGGCCCTTCATGAATTCTTCGTATGCGTGTTGTTCTTTAGCCATAATTAGTGCTTCTAATTAGTCAATCATTTTCCAGAGTATCAGCTACGGCGCTTGAGTATCTACAGGCTCAGATGATGCAGCAGGGGTAGCTACCTCTACATATGCAGGTTCAGCACCTGGCTCTGGAAGTTTCGAAACCCAATAGTCATTACCCTTGTTGATAATCCTTGCCACTGCCACAGAGGAGATCGTGGCACCAGTGATCGCATCAATCTCATTCGGCTTCGTTTTTCCCTTCTTCGTCGCAACAATGGGCGGCTCAATAGCCAGATCATCAAAGTTGGCAACAAAGGCAGCATCTTTATAGATCTTGTCACCCAGTCCAGGCGTTTCACGACTAGCGAGGATCCACATACCGATAACTTTACGATCCGCTGGGCGATAGCCATAAAGCACGCTGATGGTATCAGCAAACCCTGGGCCATCACTTGGAATGGCATAACCCAGGAATTTCCCACTGTCATCATAGCCTGCATAGATGGGTTCTTCGCCCTTCTCTTCCTCATAAGAGACCACCAACTTACCCTCTTTGAGTAGCAGCTTCTGCATCTTGGTTACATTCGGCAGCACCCGGAAAACAGACTCCCGCAACTCGCGCGCCTTGTTCTCTTTGATGGTCTCAAAGGTAGCCAGATAGATCGCAATAATAATGATCCCTGAGGCCAATCCAGCAATGGCAAGTGTACCAATTAAGCGAAGTGGACTTGGCTCTTCTGGCCCGGCGTCTTGCTCTACTTTTTCTTCACTCATTTCGAGTCCAGCTCCCGTCCAAATACCCGTGGCTGGGTGTATAAATCTATCAAAGGTGTTGCGGCATTCATCAGCAGAATAGCGTACATCATCCCCTCAGGAAAGCCACCGAAGACACGAATGAGCACAACCAAAAATCCAACTCCAATCGCAAAGATCCAGGTTCCTTTAGGTGTTAATGGAGAGGTGACCGGGTCGGTTGCCATAAAAAAAGCACCGAGTAGCATGCCTCCAGAGAAGGTGGTGAACATTGGCCCTGGATACTTATCAGCATCAACGATAAAGAGTATCAATGAGAAGAGTATTGCAGTGCCAAGAATACCAACCGGGATGCGCCAATCGAGATCACGCCGCCACCACAGATAGATCCCGCCAAGCAGCAACAGCAACCCACTGGTCTCGCCCAATGAGCCTGAGGTATTGCCAAACAGCAGATCCAGAAATGGGGTATCAATATGTTCAAACTTCATCAAACCCAATGGCGATGCTTGAGTGACCGTATCCACTACGCCCTGCATCAACGGGAATGCAAACACTGATGATGGAATAGTAAAAAAGTCTCCCGGAGCCGTCCAGGTGGTCATTGCAATCGGGAAGGTGGCAAGCAGAAATGCGCGCCCAACCAGAGCAGGGTTAAACAGGTTTGCACCCATGCCACCCCACATGGTTTTCCCCACGCCAACGGCTACCACACCACCGACAAAGGCCATCCATAACGGTAGTGCAGGCGGCAAGGTAAGTCCCAACAGCCAGCCAGTAAGGATAGCGGTACCATCACCAATGAAATAATTTCGCTTCTCTTCAGGTGCAAAGTACCACTCAGTCAGGACTGCACCAGCGATACAGGTCAGCAGCACCAGAAGCGCGCCCAAACCAAAGAACCAGACGCCTGCCAAGGTTGCAGGTGTTAGCGCGTACCAAACATCGCGCATGACGACCGGGGTAGTCATCTGCTGCCGCAGTTGTGGCCCGGGCTGTATTAGGAGTTTTGGATCCTTCTGTGTCACTGAACCTTCCCCTTCATTGATCGCAGATGATCTTTAGCGGTGCGAATATGTTGCACAATCGGAATACCTGAAGGACATGAGTAAGTGCAGCAGCCGCACTCCACACAATCCATCACGTTATAGGACTCGGCCATCTCTTCATACATACGTGATTTTGCCAGACGCGCAAAACGGGCTGGATTCAGAAAATAGGGGCAAGCCTCAACACAACGACCGCAGCGTATGCAATTATACTCTTGCGGGCGCCCTATCTCATTTTCAGTCAGCGCCAATACGCCGGAACTGCCTTTCATCATCGGTGCATCGAGGTCTGCAATCGAGTCACCCATCATTGGGCCACCCAATACAACCTGGCGAGTCTCTTCTGTGAGTCCACCGGCAAAATCAAGCACCTCGCGGATTGGGGTACCGAGTGGCACGATCAGGTTGGCAGGATAGGAAACCCCTGGCCCTGAGACTGTGACAACACGCTCGATTAAGGGCTTGCCGGTTTGAAAATACTCAGCGATGGCAATGATGGTGCCCACATTATTAACACCCACCTCAACATCACGCGGTAGTTTGCCTGCTGGTACTTCGACACCGAATACGGATTTGATTAGCATCTTCTCCGCGCCCTGAGGGTATTTCACCTCAAGCGGCACCACCCGGACAGGTTGTCCTGGTTTGATAGCATCCCGCAACGCCTTTACAGCATCGGGTTTGTTCTCTTCGACACCGATGACAATCTCTTCAGCGCCCAGCTTCTGGCGGACAATTTCAGCACCATAGAGCAGCTCTTCAGTCTGCTCCAGCATCTGGCGGTGGTCATTGGTCAGATAAGGTTCGCACTCAGCACCATTGATCAGCAAATAACGGATCTTAGAACCATCCGGGATCGCATATTTTACATGGCAAGGGAATGCAGCGCCGCCCATACCAACAATGCCAGCCTTCTGTACCTCTCCGATAAACTCTTCGGTTGAGAGGCTCTCCCAGTCAATAGGGTTGACCTCCATCTGCTGGGAATCGTACTGATCCGCCTCAATCACGATAGCATCACGAAAGGTGCCATCAGAGTAACGCTCTTTGCCAATAGCGGTAACACGCCCTGTTACCGGGCTATGTAGTGCTACAGAGATAAAACCACCTGCCTCTGCAATCATCTGGCCACGCTTTACTGCATCACCGGTCTGCACAATCGGATTAGCAGGTGCACCGATATGCTGGCCAAGCGGTATCACAAAACGTTTGCCAAATGGCAACCGCTGAACAGCGAGCTTCTCAGTCTGCTCTTTATGATGACTGGGATGCACGCCGTGATCAAAGCTGCCTATATTGCGGCTAAAGCTATCTTTTATTTGCTGCAGTAGATTCATATCGAGATAGAGTCTTGTTGCAAGGCTCAAGGCACAAGATGATCAAACATCCTGCACCTCAGCCGCCTTGCATCTCAGGCCGTTTAGCCCATCAATTTCGCCATATGCTCACCCATATCAGCGGGTGAACGAGAGACAGTCACGCCTGCAGCTTCAAGGGCAGCAATCTTATCGGTAGCAGTACCTTTACCACCAGAGATGATGGCGCCGGCATGGCCCATACGACGCCCTGGAGGCGCAGTCAGACCCGCAATATAGGAGACAACAGGCTTGGTAACATTGGCCTTGATAAACTCAGCGGCCTCTTCCTCTTTGCTGCCACCGATCTCGCCGACCATGATGATACCTTCGGTCTGTGGATCTTCCTGGAACAGGGTGAGGCAGTCGATGAAGTTCATGCCGTGGATTGGATCACCGCCAATACCCACACAGGTGGATTGACCCAAACCGGTCAGAGAGGTCTGACGCACAGCCTCATAGGTCAGGGTACCGGAGCGAGAAACAACACCAATCTTACCTGGCTGATGGATAGCGCCTGGCATGATGCCGATCTTACATTCACCTGGGGTGATAACACCTGGGCAGTTAGGGCCAATCAGGTAAGGTTTGTTGTGACCACGCAGTGCGGCCTTTACCTTCAGCATATCGACAACCGGAATACCCTCGGTGATGCAGACGATAACCTTAACACCGGCATCAGCTGCTTCCAGAATGGCATCTGCAGCAAACGCAGGTGGTACGTAGATCATGCTGGCATCAGCGCCAGTCGCATCAACGGCATCAGCTACCGTGTTAAACACAGGGCGATCCAGGTGGGACTGACCACCTTTACCTGGGGTTACACCACCGATGATATTGGTGCCGTATGCAATAGCCTGTTCGGCGTGGAAGGTACCCTGCTTTCCAGTGTAACCCTGGACGACAACCTTGGTGTCTTTATTGATCAAAATACTCATTTTAAGATTCCTGTATCAGCATTCAGCTAAAGTTGTGGCAGATGACTAAAAACTCTTAACGATCATCCAACCATTATCTTCTTTCACCATCCGTATACTGGCCTTCCGCTTCTGGCGTTTGGCTGGGGGATAGGTTATATCCATCTCCACCTTACAACGGTACTCCTGCTTGCCTTCCACTTCGCTCAACTTGCAGTTGAGCTTATCAAGGGCATGGATCGTCGTTGCAACCTCTGCACCCGCTTCATTTCCTAACATGGTTTGTGCCAGCTCATTGGCCCTGTCCATCTCAGATTGAAGCACCTTTTTCAGTTCAGCTTCTGTTGGCTCTCCTGAACATCCTGTCAGAGCCATTCCCAGTAATACAATGGTGATGCCGGTGAATAGAGCCTTTGCTCTGACCTCCATAACCGACATCGATAATACGCAACTATTTGTTAGGCGACAGAGGCGACGACTTTCTCAGCCGCGTCGGTCAAGCCTTCAGCAGAGATCAGATTCAGACCACTCTGATCCAGCAGCTCCCGGCCTTGTGGTGCATTGGTGCCTTCCAGCCTGACAACAACGGGGATTGAAATCCCAACCTCTTTAACCGCAGCGATGATGCCTTCTGCAATCAGATCACAACGAACGATGCCACCAAAGATGTTGACCAGAATGGCTTCAACCTTTGAATCACTCAGGATCAGTTTGAAAGCAGCCGCTACGCGTTCAGCAGTGGTGCCACCGCCAACATCCAGAAAGTTAGCTGGATCGCCACCGTGCAGCTTGATCAGATCCATGGTCGCCATAGCCAGACCCGCGCCATTCACCATGCAGCCGATGTTGCCATCGAGGGTAATGTAGTTGAGGTCATGCTTCTGTGCTTCACACTCTTGTGCATCTTCCTGGGTCTCGTCACGCATTTCCAACAAATCAGGACGGCGATAGAGAGCGTTATCATCAATGTTGATCTTGCCATCCAGTGCCAGCAGGTCGCCGTCACCGGTTACGATCAATGGGTTGATCTCAACCAAGCTCATATCTTTTTCATCGAACAACCGATAGAGACCCAGCATAATTTTGGTCAGCGCACCAACCTGCTTACCCTCCAAGCCCATCTTAAATGCAGCCTGTCGACACTGGTAAGGCTGAAGACCAGCAGCAGGATCGGCACAAACGGTTACGATCTTTTCAGGGGTTGCCTCAGCAACCTCTTCAATATCCATACCGCCAGAGGCAGAGGCCATGAAGACTACACGCTCTGTTGCACGGTCAACCACGGCACTCAGATAGAGCTCGCGATCGATATCCAGTGTCTGCTCAATCAGTACCTGGCTGATGGGTAGTTTATTGCCATGCGTTTGAAAGGTAGCCAGGCTACTTCCCAACATGTTATCTGTTTCTGCCTTCAACTCCTCAATGCTTTTAACCAGCTTCACACCACCAGCTTTACCACGGCCACCAGCATGGATCTGTGCCTTAACCACCCAGGCGTCACCACCAATGGCAGCAGCAGCAGATTCAACATCGTTTACTGAGTCAATCATCTGTCCAACAGGCACGGGAACCCCGTACTCTGTGAACAGACTCTTAGCTTGATATTCATGTAAGTTCATAGGCTTTCACTCAAGTTGTCGGTAAATTTATTTAAGCTATCCGCAATGAGAAACAATACAACCTCTCTGCAATAACTCTCCCGTATCTTAATAACCTGCCAGCTTTAACAACTGCTCGCGCACGCGGGCAGATGCTTCCACCTGCGCACCGCTCTGCTGCGCGCTGCTTTGTTGCTGGTGTTCACTCTTCAAGGCCACCAATACGGCCTCATGCTCTTTTGTTATCTTCTCTTCAGCAGCCTGGGTAATAGCTGCGGCAAATGGCGTCTTAACACCGGCCAGCTCCTGCAAGGTAGACCAGGTTTGAGCGCGCTCAGCAATCTCGGCAGCCAATTCAGCATCGACTCGGATCCGTTGCTCTTCGCCACCATCTTCCGATACCAAAATAAATGGCGTCTTACCCTGACGTACTTCACTCTCCAACCCCAACCAAGTATCCAGCGCTGTTGGCGCAGGATCTTCATTGGTGATTGGTGCAAAGCGGCCAGCAAAGCGGCGTTCACTCAATGCCCACTGCGCAGGGGTAAATGGCGTGCCATTTTCGTTCGCAAGCCAAGGCATCTCCAACTCCGGGTTGCCTTCCAGCGTAATACGCGAGCCGAATACACCCTCGGCTGTTGGATCATAGCGGAACAGTGGAAAAGCACGGCTATTCAGCGCAAGCTCAGCCTGCTGCATTGTCTGGTTTACAGAGAAACCATGTCGCGCTGGGCTAGGCACATGTGCATGAATCAGTGCAGGCCCTTTATATTTAAGAGCTTCCCGCACGCTTTGGCGGAAGTGCCCTGATGCGGCTACAGAGGTTTGAGCCACATAAGCACCGCGTTGCGCCATTGCCATCAACCCGAGATCAGCTTTTGGATCACGTGCTGATGCCAAAGCGGCATCCGCCAGTTCACCACCATCCAGACCAAGGCCCAGATCAGCGAGCACCAAAATTTTAACCGGTAATTTAGACTTCAACAGCCAGGCAATCTGCGAGAACCCACGACCAGCCAAGGCTTCATCATTACCAACCAGCAACAGCGGTGGGCAGAGCGCGCGTTCCTGGTCACTCAAATCCTGCCAGCTCAAACTGTCCAATTCAGCACGTAGCTGCTGAATACCTGTTGGTTGATCCAGCTCCAGTTTTGCACTGCGAAGCAGGCGCTGTGCATCTGTTGATTCACGCAACTGACCTTGCAGCAAGCCAGCAGCCATCTGCCCCGTATCACCTGTAGTATCCACAGCTACAGGCACCTGAAATGGATTGTTTGGGAAGGTTCCTGCCCAAGATGCAACAGACCCTGGCGCAATGGCCAGACCAAAACGTGAACGCCCTAGCCCAGTCTCACCTTCAGTTAAGCGCCAGTGCAGCTCACCTAACGCTTTGGCAAGATCAACCAGCCGACGTAGATGAACAGCATTGACATTGCCTTCCTCTACAGAGGTCTCAATACTACTTGTCAGATCACCGACATCAACTATGCCGTCTTTGAGTTGATCCAGACCCGCAGTCAGTGCATCAAGATTACTCACTGGCAGGGCTGAAGCCATCTCCTCACGGATCTGTGCTTTGAGTCGCTCCAGGGTTTCTGCAACATCCTTAGTGAAGTTGTGCAGTAGCGGTTGTTGCTGATATTCGGTTGCAGCCAATGCCATGCGAACAGCAATCTTCTCACCCGAGCCTGACTCAGCACCATCACCACCGGCCACAGCCATGGCACAGAAGCGTGACAGCATTACGGCAGCCATCGGCCCAATCTCTGGATTATCGCTGACCTTTTCAATAATCTCTGAAGGCGTATCAGGGGTTGCGCCCCAGATATCCCATATTTCACGCGCCTGCTGAAGACGGGCCTCATCCTGCTTTTCGGCCTTCATGGCACCTGGTTCACACACCGAGACACAGATGCCACAGTTCTTACAGGCGTTAGGATTTATCGCCAGCGCGAGCAGCGCACCACTGTCTTTTTTCTCAGTTTCAAGATCCGCAAAGAAAGGAGCAGTAACAGCTACAGGAAGGGAACCAATCCTGATATGAACTGCATTGAAGGCATCATCCATCGCCTGCTTACGATCTTCAGGCAGCGGCATCTTTTCTGATAGCCAGCTATAGGCCTCTTCCAGTAGCGCACCCGCAGAGCCACTTTTGGCTTTGCCAGTACGAACCTGGCTACAGATACGCCCAGCCAGCTTAGAGCCATTTGGACGTAGCGTATCGCCACCGGCAATCTTGATGCCGGCATCGATCAGCGCACCAGGGGCAACAGCAACTGCACCAATGGCACTATCAGGACAGCTGCTCCAGCACTTTCCGCAGCCTGAACAATCCGTAGGATCAAATGCTGGGAGCATGCGGCGAGTATCACTCAGATCCCGGAAGGTAGAGGTCAACGGCGGTATGGTGCCTGCTGTAGTGTACGGATCTGCAGTCTGTGTGGCCGCCTCACCGTCACGATACAGAATGCCCACCTGATCCCAAAATCTGGGCAGGCTATCATGGCATTCATTTTTAGACTTCAACTGGCGCACAGCAATGGGCGTTGCATCAGCTTTAGATGCTTTCTGGGCAGGCTCACTCAGTGTTGAACAGTCGATTTTTCGGACTGCCGCCATGCCATTTTGGAATGAAGCAAGCAGCGGACCACTCACTTCACTAGCAAAATTATCCAGCGCCTCTTCACGCGCAGGAATGAGACGACGTGCTTTTACATCAACCGCCTCTGCATCCAATAACGCCTTAAAAAGCGCACCCAGCAGATATTCACGAGTCAGGTCAGCCGCTGGAACACCCGGTATCTTGGCATCTTTGCCACGCGGCATCACAGCATAAAGGGTCAAATTCTTCTGTTTAACTGCAGCACGTGTCTCAGCTGAAAGGCCTTGCCACACAGCTTTATCAGTGCCTGCTGACAACACCATCAAAGCACCACCGTCACGCACATTGGCATGAGGCTTCAATAACGGATTAGGACGCTTGGCAGCCATGACAGAAAAATCGACAGTGGCATCATCTCCAGCATCCAGCAATCCTGAAGCAGCATGTGTCACAACATCAGAACAACATGCACCCCAGCGTTCCCAGCTCTGACCGGTACGGCTACGGAGTTGGCCACCGATCAGCAGATGCAGATAGTTTCCAGCCTCATCAATCAGCCCTTCACCACCCTGGCCAGTCATGCGATGAACCGCAATGGTCAAGGCATTATCAGGACGCAGGTCTGGCGCTGATGATTTCGCACGCAGGCCCTGTTTAGCTATTTCAGGGTAGGCACGCTTCAGATTATCAAGCAGAACCTGACGCTTTGGATAACCGGTTGAAGTCTGAGCCAGATCAACACCCAGGTAATGGCGAGAGCCATTCAGTTGATCAACCTCTTTGCATAGAGCAATCAGATCTGCACCCCTTACAGGCTGACCGCCCACACCATAAATAGCGGTGCGAAGGCGAGGTCTCGCTTTTTCATCCATTACAGGGATGCCGGGGTGAGTTTGATTACCGTAGCAGCTATTTTCCTGAGCCTGATCAAAGGCAGCACGTATCTCGCGTGTAAGCGGAGCATCCCCTGCCAAAGGCGTTTCAACACGCTCCAATACCACAACATTTGCTCGTCCACGCAACAGACGAACGATTTCAGCTGAAGGGAATGGGCGTACAGCATGTATCCCCACTACACCAACTCGCTGCTCTGTTTCGGCCAGAATATTGGCTGCAACAGCCTTTGCTGTTTCGATAGCTGAACCCTGAGCTACCAGTACCAGCTTGGCATCATCAGTAGAGTAGTGAGGCCACTCGGCTGCATCTGTGCCTAACTCATAACTTGATACGGTGGAATAATTTCTACCTGTCTGTTCTGCAAAATCAGCAATCGCTTCTTGCAGAATGGTACCAACATGCTGCTCAAAAAAAGCGGTTTGTCCAATGGCGCCCAGGGAGTAAACCTCAGAACCTTGCAGCGCACCATGCATGACTGGGTTGTCCAGATCATGCCAGTTTGGCACTTGGCGGCGAGTCTCACCAAAGAGCATTTTTTGTGCGCCAGTGGGTGCCGAAATGGTTGCATCAGCAGCGCCAATAAAGCGCTCTGCCAGCTCCTGTGATGCCAGCCTGACATTTTGCAACGAACGGGCGGTTTGCTCTCCATCCATTGCTACAACGCCAGGTACCAACGCACGCTCAGCAACGCGTCGGGCAATCAGTGTGAAATCCACCGCTTCCTGAACAGAAGATGCAATCAGCGTAAAGACACCCGTATCTGCGCACAGATGAAACGCCTCATGACCAGTACCCAGAGCCGGACCTTGGCCTGAGACAGCGCTGTTCTCAAGATGAACAACCAGCGGAAGATGGCGGGCAGCAGCGGTACGAAGCAGATCCTGAACAGCAGAGATATCCTGCCCGGAAACAAAGGCTGTTGCCCGTCCTCCAGACATGGAAAGCCCCATAGCGGCAGCCAGCGTTCCACGTGGGCCATCAGTCTCACAAGAGGCAATCAGTCCACCAAAAGCATCGGTGTCACGCTGCTCCTGTTCAGATCGCCATGCTTGATTGGCGCCATCACCAGGAAAGGCACTACCCAGTGCAGCAGCTCCTGAAATGCCTGCTTCGGTTACAGCAACAGCTGTATTCCCATCCAGGACGGTCTCAATTCCATCTTCCTTTACTGCTTTTTTGGAAGAAACAAATAAACGCCGATACAGGCGAATGGCCATGGTGTCGTTACTAGGCATGTCGTTTCTGGCTCTTGTCTTGGCTATTTTCTTCGAACTGGTTACCTTCCAACCACTTTATTGCGCCGGTTGGGCAACGGAAAGTGGCTTTTGGCTTTGCGTCACCGAGATCAAAATGCACAATCGGCAGATTGTTCTCCATAACAACTACACCTGGCTCGGCATCTGAGGCACAACGACCACAGGCATCACAAGCAACGGTGCATAAAGCTACGGCATCATCACCAGCTAAGGGATTATTGCATTGAACGTAGAGTTTTTCGTTAAGCGGCAGAATTTCAAATAGATCACGTGGGCAGGCATCAACACAATCACCACATGCAGTGCAGAGGTCTACCTCAACCTTTGGCAAAACATTGTCATTCATGGTGATAGCGCCAAAGGTGCAGGATATCTCACAATCAGCAAGACCCAGGCAACCCCAGGAGCAGCCTTTGCCGCCACCAGATACCATGTGTGCAGCCCGGCAACCATCAAAGCCTTTATATTCGGCAATTTGATGCGCTTCTGCTATACCACCGGCACAGCGTAACCGCGCAACCCGCTTATTCTGCTCACCGGCATCTACACCGAGATATTCCGCAATGCTTTCAAGTGCATCGGGGCTTGCCACGGTACACAAGCTGGGCTCAACCTCGCCTGAGACTAATTTCTCAGAGAAGGCACGGCAACCAGGCTCGCCACAAGCACCGCAATTGGTGCCAGGGAGCAAGTCTTCAGTATCATCAATGCGTGGATCCTCCTCTACCTTCAGGTAGCGGTAAGCCACTGCAAGGACAACACCAAAAAACAGTCCCAGGCCGAGCATGATGCCCGGTGCAGAAAATAATGTTCCGAGATCAAATGACATTCGATATTCGCTTCGTTGTCAGAGAATCAGGGAGAAGAGGCAGGAAGAGTCATACCTGAGTATGGTTCATCCCACATCCTGCTCCCAAACAGCATTCCCTAGTTGTACGCTTCTGCTCGCTTAATCAGGTCATCCAAATCTGGCTCACTTGAGTTCAGTGGTTTACCAGGGTGGATGCAATTTGCGGGACAGAATTCTGCCGACTCAACCAGTTGAGCAAAGGTGCCTGCATTTGCGTCTGCAATGTAGGCCTGCTTGTTGTCGTCATAGACGAACATCAGCGGGTTAAGGTTAATGCAATCATTGCAAGTGGTGCAGAGAATCGTCTCAATCCATGGATCATCAAAGCTCACCTCTTCCTCTTCAGGCTCAGGTGCAGCTTCAGGCTCAGCAGCAGCTTCTGGCTCTGCCTCTGTCACCGGGGCTGCAGCAGGCGTAGCGGCCGAGGCAGCAGGTGCTCCAGTGGCAGCCGGTACAGCGGCAGTGAGATCCAGACCAACCAACGCATCAGCCAGCCGGCCCAATGCTTCGCCCGCTGTTTCAGTGCGTACGCGCTCCAGCTCTTCAGCCTGCTCTTCGCGCATAGCATCAAGCTCAGCAGCTGCAGCAGATTGAGCCTCTTCACTGGCCTTCTGTGCGGCCAACTCTACATAGCGGCTACGAACACCAGCCAGCTCCTGAAGGGTGCGCCAGTAATTGCGGCGGTCACGGCAGGCGATTATCAATGCACGAGAGATCACGAGACGCTGCATGACATCCTTACCATCAACACCCCAGATAAAGGGCACCTTGCTATTAGCCTCTTCTTCAGGCAGCGCCAACCACTGTGCAACTGGCACAAGATCATCAGAGCTATTACCTTCTGTAACCACGGCAAAGTGATCCTTCAGGCTTGGAATCAACAAAGCATAATCAGCAAAGGTGAACGAGAGCTCTGAACTTACTGTGCTGCCATCAGCATCAATGTAGCTATAGTCGTGGTTCGGCCAGTCATGCTCAGCTTGAGGGTTACTACTGAAATCCATACGGGAAGCAAAATCATCACCAGCAGCTGGATTGATCAGAAAGAATGGATGGGCGCGCCCTTCCAATGCAGCACTGGCCACAAACCATGGGTCAAGCGAACCACCTTCAGATGACTTAACACCAGTGCTGACCAGATGCAGGCCAGTACGAGTCGCATCCAACGCCACTCCATACTGTTCCAGCAAATGCTCATAACGTGCTGCAGATGATTGAGCAACCACAGCCTGGCGGTGACTAATGCCAAGATACCCCAGCTCAACACGAAAGCGCTGGAATGGATCTTCACCCTCAGCAGCAGCTGGATTGTTGTGCGCCTGCACCCGTGCCAATATTTGCACTGGTCGACCGGAACTCAGCAGCTGAGAAAAAGAAGAGAGGCCAGTGGTCGCAACATTGTTGGCATTATCAATGGCGACAACGGTCGGTATCAGCAGCAGCTCTTCTTGCGAAAAGCCTTCCCAGCCAAAATTCTTAAACCAAGCATCATGGATTGACGGTTTGTAGGCATCTTTGCTTTCAAGTCTGGCAATACGTGCAGCAGCAAAAACCTTGGCCAGCTTTTCTGCTTCTGCATCAAATGTAGCCGCAGCCACTGAGCAAGGACCAGCATTGCTTACTGACTCAAAATCAGCCGCATCTGCCAACAGCGTTTCGCCCAACTTTTCGGCATGTACAGCGCGCACCAACACAGGATCATCCTGATAGGTTTCAAGCACTTCTAACGCACCTTCAATGCGTTTACGACGTGCAGCTGCCATAGAGGTTGAACCTTGCGAGTGGCTCATCATCTTTGACATTGCAGTCGTATCAAAATAGCTATTGGATGCACCAATACTCTGCTTGATCGCTGTTGATTTTCTTGATGCAGCCGCCTTACTTTTGTCCACAGCCAACAGCGCTTTCATGCTAGCAGCCAGCTGGGCAACTTCCTGACTGAATGCTGCGCGGCGAGGCGCAGATTTACAGCGCGCCACGTGAAGCAACAGATAGATAGCCGCCAAGCGTCCGTAACCCAGGAACTGGCTACCAGTCTCAACGGCAGCAACCAGCTGATCCAGATCGCCTTGCAAGCGGTCAACATGCTCACCCTTCAGGTCAAGCTGTTTCTGCAACGCCTTTGCTGCATTAGCTACCAGAGGAGCAGCATCGACTGGTGCCTCCTGGCCTTGCAACTTGCTGCATAGCTCACGCTCAATCCAGGCAAGGTTATCTTTAAGAATGCGCGCATTTTCAGCGGCAGGTGCAAACCCATCTACTGCATCTCCAAGAAAACGGGAGAGCGGCTTTGCCAAAACTTCGCCTGCCGATCCTGCCGGAAAGAGGCACAACGGATAGTCGTATCTAACCTTCGAGACATCTCGAAAGCCGTTCAATGAAACGGGAAGGAATTCGCTGCTGACTTTGCCAAGTGTGGACTTAGCACCAGGCTCACCCAGATGAAAATGGCGGAGAGTGCTCATCAGCTCATCTGAGGCATCAGCAGAAGCAGGGAGGAAAGGTACTCCTCCTGCGCTACGCTCTTGTTCCTGCACCGGCTGCTTTTTAATAGCTTGTGCTGTCATATCGTGGACTCTGCCTGTAACTGTTTAGATCGAGAAGGCATCAAGCGCCTTATTAACACCGGCAAGCTTATCCTCATCGGACATGCCAAGACCTACGTTGCTCCAGTCGTCATACACTGGGGCATCCGGGTCGTGGTAGAGCAGACCGCAAGGCACTTTGCTCTCATCACGTGCAATCGCCATGGCACCATTCCAATCGGATGGATCATGCTCTACCGAGTTCGGGTAGATGCGCTCAACCGCTTCGTTGGTCGGGATACCGTTCTCATGCTTCAGCAGTAGAATCTGAGAAGGATCGTTCTGCATATCTTTGTGCACGTCTTCTACGAAGACAGGGCAACGCTGAATGATGCGAACAAAGCTGGTACCACGGTGAGCATGAGCCTTTTTGATCGTTTCATAAACCAGCAGCGGGTTCCAATCTACAACCTGAGCCACGAATGACACGTTGCTAACACCCAGGGTAATGGTCAGCGGATTCATCGCCGGCAAAAAACTACCCGTTGGGTGGGTATTGGTCTTGAGATCGCACGGACTGGTCGGCGAGGTCTGTTTTTTGGTCAGGCCATAGATAGCATTATCAAACACCAGTACGGTCATATCTACGTTGTAGCGCAGTGCATGTATCCAGTGACAACCACCAATAGAGAAACAGTCGCCATCACCGGTGGAGACCCAAACATCCAGATCTGGACGACGAGCCTTTACACCAGAGGCAAAAGGCAGCGCCCGACCATGCAGGCCATGGAAGCCATAGGTGTTCATGTAGTGCGGCAAGCGGCTGGAACAGCCGATACCTGATACGGAGACAATCTTCTCTGGAGCCAGCTGAGCCTCACGGCACACCTTGTGTACAGCGGTCAGTACGCCGTGATCACCACAACCGGTACACCAGCGTGGCTTGGCGCCTTCATAATCTTCAATCGTAAAATAGCGGTCTTGAACGTCAAGTGACCAATCTGCTTTAAGTCCGAACATTGTCGTAATCTCCTAATTCAGTTTCTCAAGGCGACCAAGAACGGCCTTACAAATCACACCCGGCTGCAGCGGAGCTGCCTGCACGATAGACCAGCAATCAATATCAATCACGAACTGGTTACGCAGGATAGTAGCCAACTGGGCATAGCGGCGAGTCGCATCAGTGACCAATGGCATATCAGGCTCATCGCTGTAGTTCAGCTCAACTGTCATGACATGCTTGAACTTAGAGAAGATCTCTTTCAGATCTTTCTCAAAAGGATGCAGGAAGCGCAGGTGAACATTAGAGACCTTGTGCCCCTCTTTACGCAGGCGATCAATAGCCTCTTGTGTAGCACCCATGGTGGAACCCCAGGTCACCAGCAGCATGTCACCTTCTTTATCACCGTAAACTTCAGGTTTCTGTAGGGTAGCAGCTACGGCAGACATCTTGCGGCTGCGCATGTTACAACCGATTTGGTTGGTCATGGAATCGTAGGCCACCTTACTGCGCTTGGTGTGAGCCAGTCCGGTCAGGACATACTCACCACCTTTCTGGCCAGGAATTGGACGCGGCGAGATGCCTGTCTCTTCATCCCAGTCGTAAGCAGGTATATTCTTGTCCCACTCAGACTGATCAATCGGCGCAGAAAGCCATTCAGCTTGCGGCTCTGGGCGAGGATACGGCTGTACACCAGTAGCCAAATTCGCATCAGTCAGAATAATGACCGGCGTACGAAAAGCCTCTGCCAGCTTACGTGCAGTAATAACAAAATGGAAACACTCAGAAATGGTGGCAGGTGCCATGATGATCTTAGGCGCATCACCAGTCATACTGTAGAGCGCAGAGAGCAGATCGCCCTGCTCAACCTTGGTCGGCTGGCCGGTTGAAGGACCACCACGCTGAACGTTGACAACAACCAGCGGCACCTCACACATGACGGCCAGACCCAGAACCTCAGTCTTAAGCGCCATGCCTGGGCCAGAGGTGATGGTCACTGCAGTCTTACCTGAGAAGGAAGAACCCACTGCATAGGCTGCAGCTGCGATCTCATCCTCAGCCTGGTGCATAAAACCACCAGTTAGTTGAAAGACATCACACACATAGTGAGACGCTGAGGTTGCAGGGGTGATGGGATACATCGCCAGGCAATCCATGCCAGAGGCCAAAACACCAAGGCCAATCGCTGTATTACCGTTGGTTACGATAGTTGGGCTCTGTACGCCTTCCTGTTCAGGTAGAACCTCGTAATGGTATTCCAGGTTTTCAGCTGCATACTGATAACCCGCTTTAAACAGATCATGGTTTGGCTTAATAACCGCCTCACCTTTACGTTTAAAAGCCGTTGCAATCTCATCCAGCGCACGCTGTGTGTCACGGCTGTATATGCGGCAAAGCATGCCCAGCACAAACATGTTCTTACCCTTACGGGCATTTTTAACAATCTTAAGGCACTCTTTCTCAAGTGGCAGCTCATGGATAACCAGGCCGCGCTCTTTGAAATCGGCTACCGCTTTCGCATAATCTTCGCGAATCTGCGGTTGAGGATCTTCGGCCCATTTATTCTCCAGAAGAACAACCGTTCCTTTTCTGAAGGCATTATTGTCAAGACGGTTGTAGATCACTTGCTCATTCAAGGCGACAACCAAATCAGCCTCATCACCCATATTGGTGACATATTTGTGACCCAGGCGGATGCGAACACCACTGGCACCCTCTTTCGAACGAGCTGGCGGCTGGATTTCAGCAGGGATAATCTCCACTGTCCAAACGCCGTTACCCATTTTACCGCTAACGGTTCCGAAGGTTTGGCCGCACTTCTGGGCACCTTCGCCAGAGTCACTAACCACTTCGATAATATGCTCTTCAATGCGCTTCGGCTTTCCTGCTGGAAGCTCGGCGACATTGCTTTTTTGCGCTGTTGCTTGTTTAGTCATAGGCCTTCCCGTGAAGTACTCTCAAGGATATATTTTTAGAAAAAACTTTAGCCGCACGTATTAAAAAACTGTACGCACAGCCTGAAACAATAGGCTTCCCGTTAAATCGGGGGAGAGAAAATGCTCCAAAAAAAACAGGGCAATAACTCTCAGAGAGCGCGCACTATGGCAAAAGAGAACCGCAAGGTCAAATAATATACCCACCTTACGTATATCTTTTTTCAACCAACCATAAGCAATTATTTATAAGATCCATAATCCATTAATTACTAAAATTAGAAGGTGTGTTGCTACCTTCTAAGCGCCTGCTCATACTCATCTTTGAAATGATACAAAGAACTCTCTAACACTTTCACAGCACCATCCAATAGATGGCATCGCCCACTACCCGGCAGAATCTCACACAGGTTTTCCAGCGACTCCAGGTCAGCCTGCCTTCCCCGGCCGGTATCAATCTTGTCCAGCAGCTGAGATATATAATAAGTACCCGTCTTGCATGGCGGGCACTGTCCGCACGAGGAGTGAGCAAAGAAATCAACATATTCTGAAACCCGTTTAACAATACCGGTTCCTTCAGAAATCACGATCATTGCCCCTGTCCCCAGGCTTGAACGACGCTCCCGCACAGAGTCAAAATCCAGCGGCACATCCAGATCCTTCGGGGTGAGAATGGTATTTGATGGGCCGCCAGTAAATACTGCTTTCAGCTTTTTGCCCAGCAACACTCCACCACCATACTTGTAGATAAGATCTTCCAATGGCGTGCCCATCGGCAGTTCGTAGGGGCCAGGTTTAAGCACGTCACCACTCAGGCAGAATATCTTGGTGCCACTCGCCTTGCCGACTCCCTGATCCTTAAACCACTGCACTCCATTGCGCACCAGGTGCGTCACATTGGCCATGGTTTCCATATTGTTGACCAGCGTGGGATAACCATGCACACCATATTGTGCAGGGTATGGTGGCTTACCACGAGGAAAGGGAAATTTTCCTTCAACCGACTCAATTGCTGCTGTCTCCTCACCACCAATGTAGTGCCCCGAACTTGGCACCACGCGATACTCAAATGGCTTTTGCAGTACGGCTGCCACTTTCTCAACAAGCTCTGACTCCTGCCATTGCGCTACTGCAGCACGCATAGCCTCGCAACAACCTTTGAGATCTGGATTGATATAAAACACAATCCGATTAATCCCTGTTGCCAGCGCTGCAATGGTGGCCCCTTCTATAATCTGGTGCGGCGTCTCCTCCAGCAGCACACGATCTTTGAAAGTACCTGGCTCATCCTCATTGCCGTTGCAGATGAGATACTTTTCCTCTGCATCTTTTTGATCCGCTACCGCCGCCCATTTGATGTGCACCGGAAAGCCACTCCCTCCCAATCCAGGCAGATTGGCCTCCTTGACCAGAGCAACCAACTTGGAAGGATCTTCCAAGGCAACCTGCAAACCTTCTCCGCCCACATGAGAAAGCCATGCATCGAGATCTGCCCCCACTCTGTTTTTGGGGTGCAGCAGTACTTGATTTAAATTTTCCATAGAAGCGTATTCACCAAACCGAAGATAGCGTCCATTTTAGGAGAGCCTTTCCCAGATCGCACTCTTTTTTTCTTCTTACCGGGATAATATGAGACAATGCTTGATTATCTTTCTTCTCAACGCCCTGCCACCAACCGGCCAGGGCGTTTTTTTATAAACTGGAATAACACCTTGATCTCTACAGCCAACATCACTATGCAATTTGGGGCCAAGCCCCTGTTTGAAAATGTCTCTGTCAAGTTTGGTGGCGGCAACCGCTACGGCCTGATCGGTGCCAATGGTTGTGGAAAATCGACCTTTATGAAGATTTTGGGAGGCGATCTGGATCCCACCGCTGGTTCCATCAGCATCGCCCCAAATGAACGCCTCGGCAAGCTGCGCCAGGATCAATTTGCCTTTGAAGAATTCACAGTGCTGGACACCGTCATCATGGGGCATGCCGAGCTATGGACAGTCAAACAGGAGCGTGACCGCATCTACTCACTGCCCGAGATGAGCGAAGATGAAGGCATGCGAGTGGCCGACTTAGAGGTCGAATTCGCCGAAATGGATGGCTACACTGCCGAGTCACGTGCAGGCGAGCTGCTGCTGGGACTAGACATTCCACTGGAACAGCACAACGGCCTGATGAGCGCCGTCGCCCCTGGCTGGAAACTGCGCGTATTATTGGCACAGGCACTGTTTGCTGATCCCGACATCATGCTGCTGGACGAGCCAACCAACAACCTCGACATCAATACTATCCGTTGGTTGGAGAGCGAGCTTAACAAGCGCAACAGCACCATGATTATCATCTCGCATGATCGTCACTTCCTGAACAGCGTCTGCACCCACATGGCCGATCTCGACTACGGTGAAATCCGAGTCTACCCTGGCAACTATGATGACTACATGATCGCCTCCACCCAGATCCGCGAACGCATGCACGCCGATAACGCCAAGAAAAAGGCCAAGATTGCCGAACTGCAGACCTTCGTCAGCCGCTTCTCAGCAAACGCATCCAAGGCCAAACAGGCCACCTCTCGCGCCAAACAGATCGATAAAATCCAGCTGGATGAGATCAAGCCCTCCAGCCGAGTCAGTCCCTATATCCGCTTTAATCAAGAGAAAAAACTGTTTCGCCTGGCACTCGAGCTTGAAGGACTAAGCAAAGGTTTTGAAGAGAAACCACTTTTTAGCGGACTGGATCTGATGGTTGAAGTGGGCGAGCGCGTCGCCATCATCGGCCCCAACGGCATTGGTAAAACCACCCTGCTACGCACTCTGGTTGGCGATCTAACTCCAGATAACGGCATTGTAAAATGGTCAGAAAACAGCAACATCGGCTACTACGCCCAAGACCACTCAGCCGACTTTGTTGATGAAGCCAATCTATTTGATTGGATGAGCCAGTGGGGGAAAGAGAGCGATGATGAACAGGTAATTCGTGGCACCCTGGGACGCCTGCTCTTTTCCCAAGATGAGATCAAAAAGCAGGTTGGCGTACTCTCCGGTGGAGAACAGGGGCGTATGTTGTTTGGCAAGTTAATGCTGCAACTACCTAACATCCTGCTAATGGATGAGCCGACCAACCACATGGATATGGAGACCATTGAGTCACTCAACCTGGCACTTGAAAACTTCCCCGGCACCCTCCTCTTCGTAAGTCACGACCGTGAGTTTGTCTCATCACTGGCAACCCGCATTATTGAGTTAACACCGCAAGGTATCGTTAACTTCAGCGGTAGCTATGATGATTACCTACACAGCCAAGGCGTAGAGATCGAAAGCAACAGCAAGGCATCATAACAATCTGTAATTTAGGGGTAGATGCGAAAAAGCATCTACCTCTTACTTCCAAACTACCAAATCAACCTGCACCGTTTCGGTATCGTCCGCCAGCCAAATTTGACCATCCTGTATAGTGCATTGTAATTGCATATTACGTTGTGCCAAATTAGCCAATTGCTTACTGGTATCACTCTGAATATTGATAACACTCAGGTTCTCAATACGCTGCAATTTACTGCTATTTTGTTCCCACCATATATCTGCACTTCGACCACTGTAACAATAAACAGCCACTTGCTTAGCACGCCCACAAGCCTTGCGAATACGCTTTTCATCTGGCTGACCAACATCTATCCATAGCTCAATTTCATCACTGTAATCTTTAAGCCAGATATCCGGTTCATCATCAACACTCAAGCCCTTACCAAAAGAGAGCAACTCATTAGCATTCAGGGCGAAAGCCAGTAACCTGATCATCATGCGCTCATCCGTTTCAGAGGGATGACGTGCAATAGTCAACATATGAGGCTGATAGTAGTTGCGATCCATATCTGCAATCTGCAGATCGGCTTTAAAAATTGTTGATTTGATAGCCATTAGTGGACTGTTGGCCTCTGTTTTAGTGGCTCAATCAGATGAGTCAGGCCATTTATTTTAATCTCGAGAGATAACTTCATCAGCATCCCCAACCTACCTTCAGGAAATCCTTTATCTGCAAACCAGAGCAGATAGGGTTCCGGCAGATCGATCAATAAAGAGCCCTTATATTTGCCGAATGGCATCGCCGTTTTGGCCAATCTGACCAAATCTTCTTTTTCCAGCAATACCACGTCGTCCATTATTTTTTCTTCATCAGTGGCTTGAAGCCGCTCGGAGTAGGCTTATCTTCAATTTTAACCGCTGGTTTGCGCCGCTTTCCGATATTTTTCTTATCTCTATGGCGCTGTTTAACTTTTACCTCTTTATCCTTCTTTTTCTGCTTTGCTTTTTTTGAACCTGCGGCCTTACCCGAAGCCTTGGTCTTCTGTGGGCCTTTGTATTTTCCCAGTTGAGATTCAATCGTGCGCTGCTCGAAATCAATCCGCAGATAGCGCCCAATGCTGGCCATTAAATTCCATTCCGGCGGGCTAATCAGACAGATTGCCACCCCCTCTTCACCTGCTCTTCCCGTACGCCCGATACGGTGCACATGCTCTTTGCCACTTCGAGCCATATCAAAGTTGATCACCAGATCAACGCCTTTGACATCAATCCCGCGAGCAGCCACATCTGTGGCTACCAGCACATTGATAATGCCTTGGCGCAGCAGCTGCATAATGCGATTACGCTCATCCTGCTCCATATCACCATGCAACACACCCATACGCTGGCCTTTACTGAGTAGGTAGCTACCCAGCTTATCGGCTTGAAGGCGGGTATTAGTAAAGACCATCGCTTTATCAAAGGTATCATTGGCCAATAACCAAGCGGTCAGCCGACCTTTATGCAAACTATCATCCGCCGCCACAATCTGCTGGCGAATATTTTGATGCTGTTCTCGCACGGTATTGAGCTTGATTGTTTCCGGCTCACGCAGCATTCCCGCCATCATCTTGGAAAGACCACGATGACTGAGTGTTGCCGAGAAAAGCAGCGTCTGGCGATCTGTATTACAGCAGCTGACAATCTTCAGTACATCCTCACTCAGCCCCATATCCAACATGCGATCAGCTTCATCCAGAATCAAAAATTCAAGCTCACTGAAATCCGGTGTGCCGTGCTCAATGTGCTCCAACAGACGCCCAGGGGTGGCAATAATCACCTCTGGGTTTTTACGGAACATCGCACGTTGAAATTTGAAGGTTTCACCGCCACAGATCAAAGCAAACTTTAGATGGGTGAACTCTGCCAGCTGTTTGAAATGTTTCATTACCTGCCGCGCCAATTCACGGGTCGGCAAGAGTATCAGCATACGGCTGCCTGACTCTGGCGCAGCTTTAACCAGCATTTGATGCAGTGTTGGCAACAGAAAGGCCGCAGTCTTACCACTGCCCGTCTCAGAGCTAACCAATAGATCTTTATGATCCATAGCCCGGGGAATGGTTTCAACCTGCACAGGGGTGGGCTTTTGAAAGCCCAGTTTATCAATCGCCTTGAGCAGGCGGTTATCAAGATCAAATTCAGAAAACAAGAGTGGTGGCCTTTATGGAAAAGAGAGCAGAATGCAGATGGATTCTACACCAAAACAGACCTGCATTACTGCAATGCCAGATTCAACAGCCCTTAGGGCCCACTCATATCTCTTACACTTTAAACTCCCCCACCATCTCCTGTAGCCCCACGGCCAATGCTGCCAGCTCTGTACTGGCGGTGGCAATCTGTTCTGTTCCGAGCGATGTATCGGTAACTACATTAGCAATATTAACAACATTCCGCTCCAACTCCCTTGAGACTGCACTTTGCTCTTCCGCAGCACTGGCAATCTGGGTATTCATATCACTAATGGAGTCCACTGCAGTGGTGATATTTTCCAAAGCTTTGCCAGCCTCTGCCGCCTGAGTCACCCCTTCATGAGCTTGGGTTGCCCCCTGATCCATCGCCTGAACGGCTACTTTGGATGCGCTCTGCAACTCTTCAATGACCGCCTGAATCTCCTGGGTAGAGGCTTGGGTACGGGAAGCCAGGGTTCGCACCTCATCCGCTACCACTGCAAACCCACGCCCCTGCTCACCTGCTCTGGCCGCCTCAATGGCTGCATTCAAAGCCAACAGGTTAGTCTGCTCAGCAATACCCCGAATTACATCCAGTACAACTCCAATCTTCTCACTGTCATCATTCAGCTTACGTACTACGCCCGCATTATCTTCAACATTTCTGGCCACCTGCTGAATGACGCTAATTGTGTCATTTACGATACATTGCCCTGACTGCGTAGCTTCATCAGCCTGCCGAGCACCATCGGCCGCACTACCAGCATTGCGCGCCACCTCATCTGCCGTGGCCGCCATTTCATTAATGGCAGTAACCACCTGATCTGTCTCCGATTGCTGCTGGGCAACCCCATCACGCGTCTGCTCTGTCACTACTGAAAGCTCTTCAGCAGCTGAAGAGAGCTGCACTACAGCCCCATTGATTCCCATGAGCATCGACAAGAGCTTATGGCGCATTTCGTTCATGCTATTAAGCAGTTGACCCGTTTCATCTTTAGCTGTTGATTCCAGCTCTTGAGTCAAATCTCCAGCAGCTATAACTTCAGCACCCGCTATGGCTTTGGCCAAAGCACCTGAAATTGAACGGGTGACCACAATGCCAATCAGCAAACCAAGCGTTATATTAAGCACCAACAGAGCTGCCATCATGGTTATTGCATCATGTTCATGCTCTTCAGCCAGCAATCCTGCCGCTAGGGTGAACTGTCCAACTTCAGCTTCCAATGCCTCAATCTCGTGGTTCAGCTGCTGCTCCTCTGCCTCAATATTTTCTGCTAGTGCCTCAGCATTATGCCGATCACCCTGCTCAAATTTGGCAAAAATCTGGTGAGCATGGTGCTCATACTCTTTATGCTCTTTCTCAATCTTTTGTATTGCGCTGACAACATGCTCAAACTCCTCCCTCTCTTTAGGAGTGTGAGCCACGGCTATATTCTCTTCGGCAAACAACTCTGCTGCGTGTAGCTCTGCCTCAATATGCTTGGTATTCTCATCAAACGCTGTAATAGCTTCATGGAACTGCTCGGCAGCATGGTTACCTTGATCAAGAATTTCACCAAAGCGAATACCTCGCTCTAACAGGGCCGCTTGCTCTAACTGGTGTACTGTTACGCCCATTAATTTCTGAGTTAGAGGGATATCTTCTTCCACAATACCTTCAAGCTCACCACCAATCTGATTCATGGCATAAATTGCATAGCCCACTGCAATAGCCATCAGAAGATTAAGAAGGAGGATTGTGCCAATAACGCGGGAACTGATTGCATGAGGGTTGAATGCCAATTTCATTATTATCACCATTTCCTGCTGTTTATTTAATAGCTATCTCCATGCTGAAAAATGCTGCGACCTTTAGATTGTTCTCGGCCAAATTCAGATCACCTTTAAAATCAAGTAAATAATCGCAATAAATCGATATACCGCAAATCACAATCAATCAATTGGCAAATAAACAACCATCAATTCTCAAATTGCATGCGTATTCAACAGCACGCAACAAGCACAGCAGTATTTATGGCTGTATAAATTCTCAGATATTAATTAAATAAGAAAAGCACCAAAAACTAAAAGATTTGCGTATAAAACCTGAAACAATTCTCAAGTTAATATGCAAAAAAAATACTGCTCAATGAATATTGAGCGAGAGGAAATAAATATATCTTGCTGCCTAGAAAAATAGGCAGCAGTTAGTCTTAAAAGATAATAAAGTCT
>Ga0316192_10000176_pt1 | contig 45408 bp, 39 predicted proteins | sample MerIslwburrow_MG_FD_204931 | JGI IMG/M metagenome (GOLD analysis project Ga0316192, IMG submission 204931) | Coastal sediment microbial communities from Maine, United States - Merrow Island worm burrow | ecosystem: Environmental > Aquatic > Marine > Coastal > Sediment | place: USA: Maine...
GAGTCCAGCAGTGATCTTCGCTTTGGGAAAGTCCCCGCCTCTGAGCGAGATTGCCCGCTGGAAGCTCTCCAAGGCATCCTCCAGCTGACCCTGGGCGAATTGCACTGCGCCGAGGTTGTTGAAGGCCTCGGCGTAGTCGGGATCCAATTCCAGAGCCTGGTGCACCGCCTCGAGGGCTCGGTTGAAGTCGCCCGCCCGGTGGTATGCACTGCTCAGGTTGTTCCAGGCCACGGCCAGGCCAGGGTCCAGGTCTACAGCTCTTCGACCCGCTGCGATAGCCTTGTCCACGTCACCGGTCGCTTGGTAGGCCGAGCCGAGCAAGTCGTAGACCAGAGGCGAGTCCGGGTTGAGCTCGAGAGCTTGGCCCAACCTCTCGAGCGCAGTCTCGTAGTCTCGTCTCTCCCTGATAGCCACCATTGCAGCGTTGAAATGAACCTCCCAATCTTCGAGGGCCGACGCTTCGGCCATCCTTAGATACTTCTCCGCCTCCTTGTTCTTGCCCGCCCATAGGAGTACCTTGGAGAGATTCTTGTGAGCAATAGCTGTGGCCTCGGCGTCCACTCTGGAGAGAACCTCTTGCTCGACAGTCGCCTGAGTGCTTGCACGCCAATCCGGCCGCAGCTTCAGCAGGCCCATCGAGCCCATTTCGTCGACGAGAGCACTTGCCAGTTCACCGTGCGCTTCCACCGTGAGGTGAACATGATCCAGGAAGACGTCATCCCCGAGAATCCTGTGCCCGTAGCGCTCCTCCATCTTCCCCTTGAGCAGCGTTCGAAGATCCAGAAGGCCTGTTCCGGATGACTCAGCAACTTCCACGATCGCCTCGTTGATTTCGTCCGAGGCTCTCAGCGGACAGACGTCTTCGGCGATCGCGCTAGCGAAAGACCTCTCCGCTTCCGCGAAGGCTTCACTGCCCATCAGGGCCCTCCCTCTTACGAAGTGGCTCTCGGCGTAGAGTGGGTCGATTTCCAGGGCGCGATCTGCCAGCCGTAAGGCTCTCTGCCAGTCCTGTGCGAAGAGCGCGTCGCTGGCATCCTGGAGAAGCTGCGTGACAAGGGTCCGATCGCCTTCGGAAAGCCCTTCTCCATGCTCGCTCTTGAAGGGTGAAAAATCGCTCTCGTTCACCGGAACTGTCACCAGGATGACCTCGGCGCCACTGGCCCGGGCAAGGGCCACCATCCGCTGCAAGTTGAAGCGATAATGGTCGAGGACCTGCTCGTCGAACGCCTCGTCTCGGTGGTAGTACTCCAGCCCGGCCGAGTTGTTCAACAACGGGCTGACCTCGCCTGTGAGCTCGTACCGCTCCCGAGCCTGCCGTTCGCCCCGACTCGTGAGAGACCGGCCCACCGACCAAAGCCGGGACTTCTGGAGAAGGAGCTTGGTACTCGTGAGCACTGCTGGCTCGGCCATCCGCTCCGGATAGGTGCGACTCTCCAGAAACTCGTTGTTGCCCGAATAGATGATGAACAGGTCCGGCTCGTACTCGACCAGTTCCTCCATCAGTAGAGCAACGCGATAGCTCGCGTAGGAGATGCCCCCGCAGTTGACGACCTCCCATTGGCTGTCCGGGGCAACAGCGCCTAGATAGGCACGGAGCCAAGCGGTGAAGGATGTCGCGTCGTCGTAGGGCCGACCGTAAGTGGTCGAACCTCCCAGCGTGAACACCCGGTACGTGTCCGACCTCTTGTGGCTGGGGAACACCTGTCGGTTGAACAGCTTCAGTTTGTTGGAAGCTGTTCGCAGTTCTTGACCCGAGTCAGACAGCTCGAACAGCCTCAACGAGCCTTGAAAGCCCACGTAGGGATCCTCTTCGACCACGATCGGTCGGACTCCCAGGAGGGCCAGGATGACCTCAACACCACCGAAAAATAAAACCAGCGCCGCGATTGACACCGATAGATTGATGACCAGATCTCTGAGCGGCGACTTGCCGAAGGGCGACGCTCTCTCGCTCCCTCCTTCAGGCCGTCCGCTTTCTCGGTGCTTTCTCCGACTCATCGCAGCGGGCTCGGTCGACTCGATCTGGGCTCTTTTCAAGTATAAGAAGAGGGAGGCAGTCTGGCGAGGAAGTACGCCTTCAAAACCTCAGGCTGCCGACGATCACTACTCCGGTTTCGGCTCTGTTCGTCAAGCTCGAGGATCAGGGTGGGACTGGGATTCCAGTGCTCTCGTCACCTTCTCGACAATGAACCTCGGTCGACCCTTGACCTCGCCGTAGACCTTGGCGAGATACTCCCCCACAACGCCGATGCAGAGAATCTGGATGGCGCCGATTGTGTAGATCGGCAGGACGGTGGAGGCCCAGCCGGGGATGGCGCGCTCGGTGAAGAAACGGATGTAGATGGCCCAGGCGGTGATCACCAGGCACCCCGCGAAAGTCAGCAAACCGATCAGGGTGATTGCCCTCAACGGCCATGCCGAAAACGAAGAGATCCCATCGAAAGCGAAGGAGACCATCTTCTTCAGTGGGTACTTGGTATCGCCCCCTTCTCTCTCTCCACGCTCGTAGGTCACGGTGGCTGTGGGGAAGCCGATCAGAGTAACCATTCCTCGAAGGTAGAGATTCACCTCGGGGAATCGCCGTAGCTCCTCGATTGCCCGTCGGCTCATCAATCGAAAGTCCGCATGGTCGGCAACCATGTCCGGACTGCCCCATTTGGCAAGTCGGTAGAACAATCCGGCCGCAGTCCGTTTGAACCAGGTGTCGTTCCTCCTGCTGCTTCTCACCCCGTAAACGATCTCCTTCCCTTGCTCGAAAAGGTCGATCATCATCTCGATCACCGCAGGGTCGTCCTGAAGGTCGGCGTCAATGCTAACGACGGCGTCTCCGCCGGCAGTAAGAAGACCCGCTAGAAGCGCGTTCTGGTGTCCCCGGTTGCGCGACAGTTTGATTCCCTCGATCTGCGGAGAACTCCGGGAAGCCTCCTCGATGAGTCCCCAGGTATCGTCTCGACTCCCGTCGTCGACAAAGACGACGGAACTCTCAGCAGTCACCTTCCCCTGCTGGACGAGGTTCTGCAGATAGCTCTGGAGGTTGCCTATGGTCGACGGGAGGACAGTCTCTTCGTTGTAGCAGGGCACCACGATGGAGATCGTCTTCATCTCGACTCCTTCCCTGCGCAATTCCTCGATTCCGCCGGCACAGGGGACGGTCGACCTAGGTTACTGCGAACTGCTCGTCGTGCGAAAGGCCAGCGACCGGATCCGTGCCCCGCACCAAGAGGTGCCACCCTCTTTGTTCTCCAAGAGGTGCCACCCTCTTTCTTCTGGGTGGGCCGAGCAGATGCAGCTTCACCGCAGACAGTCTGGATGGAAAGAGAAGACCCGTGGCGTTGCGCCCCGGGATCTCACCGGATCTGCCTTTGCCGAGACACCTGATAACTACCATCATGAGGTAGCAAAAGACACACTCGCCTAGGTGGGGAGAGCCCACCCAAAGGGGTGGTGCCAAGAGTAGACTGAAAAGATCAGCCTTCAATAACAACAGCTCTCTCCTCGGGAGGGGGCAAGCCCCTCCCCTACATCACAATCTTGTCAAGCAACTCCTAGAGACCGAGCTGGATTGCCAGGCCGCAGGCGACGAGGGCCAGGCCGGCGAGGGCGTGGGAAAAGCGCTCGAGGCGACCGAGGGGAAGCTGGGAGATTCCCAGGTAGCCGACCGTGACAGTCACGAGCATGGTGGCTACCGTAGCAAGACCAAAGACCGCAACGACCAGGGCAACGCCCCCCCAGCTGCCTTCGGCCGCTGGATACATGAGGACCGGGATCAAGGCCTCGCAGGGGCCGAAGATGAAAATGACGAAAAGCACCCAGGGGGTGATGCGCCTGCCGGAGGTCGACCTTTCCTGCCGCGCTCGAGGAGGCTCCTGGATTTCCGCATGGACGTGGGCGTGCTCTTGCCGATGAGTGTGGGTGTGCTCGTGCAGGGTGCCATCGCCATGCCCATGCCAGTGGGTGTGGGGCCGGTTGCGATAGGCCTGGCGAAGTCCCCAGACCATGTACGCCACACCGAACCCCAGCAACAACCATCCGGCGATCTCGCCCCGGAATCCCTCGAACCACTCGAGGCCTCCCAGTGCCATGCCGAGGAGGATTCCCAGCCCACCAAGCACCACGGAACCCAACACATGACCGACGCCACAAACCGCAGTGACGCCTAAAGTCTTGGAGAGAGACCACTTACGGGCCCCTGCCAGAGCGATGAAGGGAACGTAGTGGTCTGGCCCGATCAGGGTGTGGACCAGGCCGATCGACGCCGCGGTGGCGCCCAAGATGGTCAACGGCTCGCTCATACCCTGGCGGCGACCTCCGATCGAGCCACGACGCGCTTCTCTTCGAGCCACCCGACCCAGCGATCGATACCTTCGCCCGTGATCGCGGAGACGTGGATCACGGCCGGGTCTGGCATGGTGCGCGCCAGGCCGTCTTCGATAGCAGCAACGTCGATCTGTGGCAGGTGAGGCAAGAGATCCACCTTGGTCAGCAGCACCAGGTCGGCCGTGCGAAACATCACGGGGTACTTGAGCGGCTTGTCTTCACCTTCGGTAACCGACAGGGCCACGACATTCACCGCCTGACCCAGGTCGTAGACAGCCGGGCATACCAGGTTGCCCACATTCTCGATAAACAACAGATCGGTCTCGCGCCACGGCAGATCGTGAAGTCCCTCGTGGACGAGTTTGGCGTCCAGATGACAGGCCGAGCCGGTAGTGATGGATCGTGAGGGAATGCCTGCCGCCTCGAGGCGATTGGCGTCGTTGTCGGTGGCAAGGTCACCGCTCATGGCACTGAGGCGGCGCTTACCCGCCAGGGCCCTGGCAGTTGCTTCCAGAACCGCCGTCTTACCGGAGCCGGGTGAGCCCATGAGGTTAACGGCCAGGACTCGGGCTTCGTTGAAGTGCTCGCGATTGTGGCGCGCACCCCTCTCATTCTCCGAGAGTATGGCCTCGTGGACCTCCACAGGAACGAGGTCGGAATCGCCACAGCCGCAGGTTTCACACATCGGGTACCTCCATTTCGACCCGTTCCAACAGTATCTCATCCCCCTCGGCAAGCTGCGCCGGCAGGTCACAGACCGAGCAGCGCAGAACCGCTCCCTTGGGGATCGTGCTCTTACACGAGCTGCAGGCCCAGCGTGCCTCGACGGAAACGACCTCCAGCTCGGCCTTTTCGCAGAGAGTACGCTCGCGAGCCAGCTCATAGGCCGATTCGAGGAGCTCCTTCTCCACCCCTGAGAGCTCGCCGATCTGCACCCTGATCCGATGCACGGCCTCGGCACCATGCGCCCGCGCTTCGGCTTCGACACGGGCCAATAGGGCGCTCACTATGGAGTACTCGTGCATGGTCCAGCGCAGTCGAGGCCAATCTGGGCGGCATTGTCTCACAGACCAGCCGCTGGCGAACCTACCCAATTGGACAGTTGAAAGAGCTACCCGCGGGCGATTGATTGACTACCCCTGAGGGTATTTGTTGGGAGCTGTGCAAGATGTCACAAATAGGCCACAGTTTGGAATCGGCACAAGCAATTGGTCCAAACCACTAAACGCGGAGGTGGATATGTTGCTGCCAAGAGTCGTGAAAGGGGTGTCCAGTGAGGAGATGCTGGACCGAGGCGTCGACCGCCGAGACTTCTTGAAGATCTGCAGCATCGCGGCCGCGGCCGTCGGATTGCCGGCAGGGGCTGGCGTGAAGATGGCAGAGGCCGCCTTGGCAGGTCAGAAGCCCTCGGTGATCTGGCTGTCGTTCCAGGAATGCACCGGCTGTACCGAGACCCTGTTGCGTACGCGTTTTCCGGGCCTCGGCGAGCTGATCCTGGATCTGATCTCGCTGGACTACCACGAGGCCCTCATGGTGCCCTCAGGCCATCTGGCTGAAGAGGCCCGAATGGCCGCCATGGAGGCGCACAAGGGGAAGTTCATCCTGGTGGTCGAAGGCTCGATCCCTGAGAAGGACGACGGGATCTACTGCATGATCGGCGGTCGCACGGCAGTCGATATCCTGAATGAGGCCGCCGAGATGGCTGGTGCCATCATCGCTATCGGCTCCTGCGCTTCCTGGGGCGGCATCCCTTCGGCCGAACCGAATCCGACCGGCGCCACGGGCGCACCGATGATTCTCGAGGGCAAGACCGTGGTGACCATCCCCGGTTGCCCGGCCAATCCCTACAACTTCCTCGGAACGGCACTGCAGTACGCCACCTTCGGCTCGCTTCCGGAGCTCGATGAGTTGGCTCGGCCCAAGTGGGCTTATGGCCGGACCATCCATGAGCACTGCCCGCGGCGGGCCCACTTCGACGCCGGACGGTTCGCTCAGGCGTATGGCGATGAGAACCACCGCCAGGGGTACTGCTTGTACAAGCTCGGATGCAAGGGACCTGTGACCCACGCCAACTGCTCGGTTCAGGCATTTGGCGAGGTCGTCGACGCCTGGCCCATCGGGTTGGGACACCCTTGTGTCGGCTGCACGGAGCAGAAAGTCCTCTGGCAGACATCCATCACCGACACTGTAGACATCGAACGACCGACCAACCCCGACACCTACCCGCCGATCGGCGCCCCACAGGGCAAGGTCGGAGCGGTGGCAACGGGTGTGGCCGGCCTCGTGGCGGGAGGCCTGCTGGGTGCCGGCTACGCCGCCTCGAAGAAGCTCGGTGACGAACCGGAAGAAGAGGAGAGCTAGCCATGGCATTCGATCGACGCTCACTGCTCAAGGGTATGGCCACGGCCAGTGCCGCGGCGGTGGCGAGCGCGTCGCCTGTCAAGGCTGCCCGAGAGCGGAAAGTCGTACCGGAAGACGCTCGAGGAATGCTCTACGACACCACCCTGTGCATCGGGTGTAAGGCCTGTGTCAGGGCCTGCAAAGAGGCCAACGACCTGCCGGCCGACACCCGCACTCCAGGGATGGAAAACTACGACGCTCCCACCGATCTGAACGAATACACCAAGAACATCATCAAGCTCTACAAGGAAGGCGATCGCCGTTCCTACGTCAAGCGTCAATGCATGCAGTGTGTGGACCCGGCATGCGTTGGGGCTTGCATGATCGGCGCCTTCCGAAAAGAGAAGTACGGTGTGATCACCTGGGACAAGGAGCGCTGCATCGGCTGCCGCTATTGCCAGATGGCATGTCCATTCAACGTTCCGAAGTTCGAGTGGTCCAGCCTCAATCCCTACATCGTCAAGTGCGAGTACTGCCGACAGCGAGCAGGGGACAAGCAGTGGGAGCCCGCATGCTGCGAGGTCTGCCCACGCGAGGCGGTCATTGCCGGCACCTACGAAGAGCTCCTGGCGGAGGCCAAACGGCGTCTCGCCGAGTATCCCGATCGCTACGAGCCCAAGATCTACGGCGAGAAGGACCTGGGCGGCACGCAGGTGCTCTATCTGTCCCATGTGCCGTTCGAGAAGCTGGGCTTTAAGTTCGACAGCGAGGAGCCTGTACCCGAGATGCAGCAGACCATCCAACACGGTGTGTACCAGGGCTTCATCGCACCAGCGGCGCTTTACGCCATGCTGGGCGTCGTGGTGTGGCGCAATCGGCGCAAGGATGGCGCCGAAGAAACGGAAGGTGAGGCATGAGCGACCGTGCAGAAGAACTAGGCGGCCCGGTCCTCAGCAAGGTCAGTAAGTGGATCCTGTGGTTGGGGATCGTCGGTGCCGTTCTGATCGTTTGGCGATTCGGGGTCGGTCTCGGCAGATCGACCGGACTCAACGACGGTTATCCGTGGGGTCTCTGGATCGCGTTCGACGTCGTCACCGGCACGGCCCTGGGCTGCGGCGGCTTCGCCATGGCTCTGCTGGTCTACATCTTCAACAAGGGCAAATACCACCCGCTGGTTCGACCGGCGATTCTGACCAGTGCCCTCGGCTACTCGATGGCGGGGCTGGCGATCGCCATCGATGTGGGGCGGCCGTGGTTCATCTGGCGAATCCCGCTGGGCGGCTTCCCCGATATGGGCAAGTACAACTGGAACTCGGCCCTGCTCGAAGTGGCACTGTGCGTGATGGCCTACGTCATCGTTCTGTGGATCGAGCTGTCGCCGGCGTTCTTCGAAAAGTGGAAGGACAGTCCGAAGCAGGGGCTGGCCAACTTCTCGAAGAAGGCCTACGGGATCATCAACAAGCTGTTGATCTGGATCATCGCGTTGGGCGTGTTGCTACCCACCATGCACCAGTCGTCCCTCGGCAGCTTGATGCTGCTCTCAGGCCCACGGCTGCACGGCCTGTGGAACACTCCGTTGTTGCCGCTGCTGTTCCTGATCTCCTGCATCGCGATGGGCTACGCGGTGGTGGTGATGGAATCGGCCCTTTCGAGTCGCTTCTTCGGCCGGCCGTCGCATGTTTCGATGCTGGCTGCCATTGGCAACGTGGCTGCCTACTTGATCTGGGGCTTCCTGGTGATCCGTTTGGTGGAGCTGGTGATGCGCGGGAGGCTCGGCTTGATGTTCCAGTTCAACGCCCAGGCTCTGATGTTCTGGATCGAGATCATCTGCTTCGTGGTTCCTGCCGTGATGCTGATGAACGCCCAGAAGCGTCAGGATCTCGGCTATCTCTTCCGCGCCGCCATAATGCTGGTCTTCGCCGGTACGCTGTACCGGTTCGACACGTACCTGGTGGCCTTCATGCCGGGAGAAAACTTCTCATACTTCCCGACCGTGCCGGAGATGTTCGTCACGATCGGAATCGTCGCAATCGAAATCATGCTGTATGTGGCACTGGTAACGGTCTTTCCGATCCTAGCCGGCAAACCCACCACAGCGGAAGCCCATTAGGAGGACATTGGAATGAGTAGACGGATCACAGTCGACCCGATCACTCGCATCGAGGGCCACCTGCGCGTCGACGTCGAAGTCGACGGCGGCAAGGTGCAGAATTCCTGGTCCTCGGGCCAGATGTGGCGGGGGATCGAGGTCATTCTCCAGGGTCGCGACCCACGGGACGCCTGGCTCTTCACCCAGCGCATTTGCGGCGTGTGCACCACCGTGCACGCCATTACCTCGGTGCGCGCGGTGGAGAACGCGGTGGGTATGACCGTACCCATCAACGCCCAGTACATCCGAAACGTGATTCTGGCGGCCCACGGGCTGCACGATCACATCGTGCACTTTTACCATCTGTCGGCGCTCGATTGGGTCGATGTCGTGTCGGCTCTGAAGGCCGATCCGGCCGCGGCGAGCAAGCTCGCGGAGTCCATCTCCGAGTGGCCCGGCAACAGCACCAAGGCGCTCGCAGCTGTCAAGGAGAAGCTGCAGGGTGTGGTGGACAGTGGCCAGCTGGGAATCTTCGCCAACGGCTACTGGGGTCACCCAGCCATGCATCTATCTCCCGAGGTCAACCTCCTGGCTGCAAGCCACTACCTGCAGGCCCTCGAGTATCAGCGCAAAGCCAATCAGGTGGTAACCATCCTTGGATCGAAGACTCCCAATATCCAGAACCTGGCTGTGGGAGGCGTCGCCAACGCCATCAACATGGACAACGAAGCCACGTTGAACATGAAGAAGTTGTATCAGGCGAAGGTGTTGCTGACAGAGGTCCAGGACTTCGTCAAGAACGTCTATCTACCGGACGTCATCGCTATCGGCTCCATGTATCCTGAGTGGCTGGGATACGGGGCTGGAGTGACGAACTACATGGCTGTGCCAGATCTGCCGCTCGACGAGGCGGGAACAGAGTTCGACCTGCCGGGTGGCACGATCATGAACGCTGATCTCGGATCGTACAAGCCGATCAGCAGCTTCAACGACGATTACTTCCGCGACAACGTCGAGGAAGGGATTTCTCATTCCTGGTACGACGGCGATTGGCAGCGTCATCCCTGGGAAGAGGAAACCGTTCCCAAGTACAGCGAGTGGGATGACAATGGGGACTACTCCTGGGTGAAGTCGCCGCGGTTCCAGGACCAGCCGATGCAGGTGGGTCCGCTGGCTCAGGTGCTGATGGGCCTGGCCTCGGGAAACGAGCTCTTCACCCAGTACGGTACCTATGTGCTGGAGCAGGCTGGCAACATGGCGGGCGTCAAGCTGACCCCAAAGGTTCTGCATTCGACGCTCGGCCGACACGCGTCGCGCTGCATCCGCTGTGTGGTGCTATCGGACCTAGCTCTGAAGCACTGGGGTCTGCTGGCCAACAACATCGCCAGCGGAGATGTCGAGAGTTGGCGGAAGCCCGAGTTCAAGGGCGTACAGAAGGGGTTTGGCTTCCACGAGGCTCCGCGTGGCACGCTGTCGCACTGGGTAGTCGCTCGCGATGGAGTCATCGAGAACTACCAGTGTGTCGTGCCCTCGACCTGGAACGCCGGGCCGAGAGACTCGAAGGGACGGATGGGCCCCTACGAGGCATCGCTCATGGGCAACCCGGTGGCCGATCCCGAGAGGCCGCTCGAGGTGGTGCGCACCATCCATTCGTTCGACCCGTGCCTGGCTTGTGCCATTCATACCCACGACGCAGAGGGTAAGGAGCTGGTAAAGGTCCGGGCACTGTAGAAGCATGTTGGACAGGTCTTGGCGCCGGCATCCGCGTACGGCGCCAGGACCCGACGCCCTATCCGAGCCGAGTCGCCCCCGGGCGCCTCGGCTCTTTCTTCAGGTGCCACCCTCTTTCTTGACAGAAGTCGGGGTGGTATTTCGTCTGTCATGTATATGGGACGTCGCCTTCGTTTCATTCCTTCAGGAGGCTGCCTCGTCGAGGTCACAAATCGAACCATTCAAGGTCGATTCCTGCTGAGACCCTCGGCCGAGTTGAATCGCCTTCTCATCGGAGTGCTTGGTCGGGCACAACGGCGCTATGGAGTCCGACTCCATGCCTGCCAAGTGCTCTCGAACCACTACCACCTTCTACTTACGGTCGAGAGTGCGCAACAACTGGCTCGATTCGTCGGCTATTTCCAAGGCAACCTGGCCAAAGAGGCAGGACGACTTCATCAATGGCGAGGACCATTCTGGCATCGTCGCTACCAGCACGTCATAGTCAGTGACGAGGAAGCGGCCCAGATCGCTCGACTCCGCTACATCATGTCCAACAGCTGCAAGGAGAACTTGGTGTCGAGCCCGCTCGAGTGGCCAGGCGTCAGCTCCACTCGACCACTTCTCCTAGGGGAGAGACTTGAAGGGATCTGGGTCGACAGAACCAAGAAACGGCTCGGGGGGGGCACCGTTGCGAGTCAAGACCCACCTCCCTACTGGGAGAGGGAGTACGTGGTGTTTGAGCCCATTCCATGCTGGCGTCGCCTGAAATCGACAGTTGTGAGGAAGCGAATCGCCGAGCTGGTTTCTGACATAGAGGCCGAGGTTGACGCACAACATCGAGCTCAAGGCAGCCGTCCCTCAGGTGTGCCGAAAGTCCTCAGACAAGATCCTCATGACAAGCCGCTGAAGTCCAAGTGGTCTCCAGCACCGCTGGTTCATTGTGCTTCCAGGGAGGCGCGAGACCTCCTTTGCGAGGCTTACTCATCCTTCGTCGAGGCCTTCCGCGACACTGCCACCCGGCTGAGATCGGCAAGTCTCCTCGACAACTTCCCCGACGGAGCATTTCCACCTCGCATCCCTTACCAGCAGCATGCTAGGGCACCCGGCTAGGCGCATGGCGGATAGAGCGGGGTCATCGGGAAGTCGTAGAGTCGGCAACCCCTTCTAAGCCCTAAGGATCATCCGGCAGCAATACGGACAGACGAGCTCGGCATACCCCACGGGATGTTCTCTTCACCCCGTTATCGGTCGCATACTAGGTGCAGTCGATCGACGGCAGCCCAGTCGGCTCCAACTTGTTATCCGTAGCCTCTCAGTTGAGCCGATCTGCTCGGCCCCGACTGACGCCTTTACGCGGAATCGCCCTTGGGCGTAGAAAAAAGGGTGGCACCTATGAGGACGAGGATCAGTCACCAGCTCATCGTGGTTGTCGCTCTGACCGCGGCGGTCATTTTCGGCCTCTTCTCACACCTCCTGATCACCTCTCACCGGCGCACCATAGTCACCGTTATGGAGGGCTACGCCGACGAGAGCGCCGAGACCATCCAGCGAAGCACACGCTTCGCCATGCTTCAGAACCAGCCCGACGAAGTGCGCCAGATCATCGATGCCATTGGCCGGCAGGAAAACATCCTCGGGATTCGCATTCTCAACAAAGACGGCCGAGTCATCTACTCACCCGACGAAGGCTCCATCGGCACGATGGTCGACAAGCAAGCCGAGGCCTGCTACGTCTGCCACTCCACCGACGCTCCCCTGGAGCGACCCGACAGGACTTCGAGGACACGCTTCTTCAACAACGCCCTCGGCATCATCAAGCCGATCTACAACGAGCCCAGCTGTTCCGAAGCCGCCTGCCATGCCCATCCACCTGATCAGGCCGTCCTCGGTGTCCTAGACATCACCCTGGACCTCGCCGGCACCGAGCGCCACATGGCCGAAGAACGAGGCAAAGCTCTCCTCACTATCGGCGGCGCCATCCTCTCTATCAGCTTTCTCATCTGGCTGATCGTCTACCAGCTCGTCGGCAAGCCGGTAGGCAAGCTGATGAAGGCAACCGACGCCGTAGCGGCCGGCGATCTCGACTACCAGATAGAAGTCAAGCGCAACGACGAGCTCGGCAAACTCCAGCACTCTTTCAACGACATGACCCGGAAGATCGCCGAGACCGAAAGCCAACTCTACCAATCCAACAAGCTGGCATCCGTCGGACAGCTGGCGGCAGGCATCGCCCACGAGATCAACAACCCCCTGACCGGCATCCTGACCTTCAGTAGTCTGCTGCTGAGCCAGACCGACCAGGACCCAGCAGTGCACGAGGACCTGGAAACGATCGTGCGAGAGACCAAGCGGTGCCGCGACATCGTCAAGGGCTTGCTGGATTTCTCCCGTCAAGTACCGCCTCGCAAAACCAACTCCGATATCAACTCTATCGTCAACCAGGCGCTGGCCATTGTCGACCACGAGCTCGACGTGGCCAATATCCAGGTCACACGAGGTCTTCTCGAAGAACTACCCACGGTCCGGATCGATGCCAACCAGATGGTCCAAGTCCTCATCAACCTCCTCGTCAATGCGGCTCACGCAATCGGACCGAAGAAAGGTGGCGAGATCTTCGTCGGCAGCGACCTGACAACGATCGAGGGCAAACCTCACATCGAGATCAAGGTTGCGGACAACGGCTGCGGGATACCCAGCCAGCATTTGCAGAAGGTGTTCGAGCCCTTCTTCACGACTCGAGATACAGGAGGCACCGGCCTGGGCCTCGCTGTCGTCTGGGGGATCGTCAACGAGCACGGCGGCACCATCTCGGTCGACAGCCAGCCGAAACGGGGCACCACATTCACGATCCTCCTGCCGGTCAACGAGTCCAGCAGACCTACAAACGGGATCAGCCATGAGCCAGCCACAGACTGATGTCCTGATCGTCGAAGACGAACCGGTTGTCCGAATGGCAGCCGAGCGAGTGCTCAACTGGGCCGGGGTCACGACCGATACCGCCCATGATGTCGATAGCGCAATCGCCAAGATACGAGCTGACGCCTACAAGCTCGTGCTCTGCGACCTCAAGCTGCCCGGAGCTTCAGGCTTCGAGCTCTTCGACCAGGCCCGCGCCCTGGTCAAACCTCCGGAGATCGTGATGGTCACCGGTTATGCCACTCTGGAGAATTCCCTAGAGTCCTTTCAGCTGGGGGCCTTCGACTTCATTCCGAAACCGTTCGACCCCCGAGAGCTTCTGGGCGTGGTGCGTCGTGCGATCCGCTTTCGGATCGCGAGTGGAGCGTCGGGCAACCTGTCACCCGACTTCCTGGCGGCAGAAGCAGCCCGGCACGACGCCGATGTCGGAGTCGAGACCTATCAACTCGGCCGCCACAGCTGGGCCCGCATCGACAAGGACGGCATGGTGACTCTCGGCGCAGCCGAGACCTTCGCTGGGATGCTTCGCGAAATCGACACCATCGAGTTCTCTGGTGGTTCCGAGCACTCGGTGCAGGGCAAGACCCTGGTGCGGGTCTCGAGCAATGGAGGCCTGGTGCATCGCGTCTGGGCCCCTCTGAGTGGCCGGATCCTGACCACGAACAAGCTGATTGAGGCCGACCCGCAGGTCCTCGACCGGGATCCGTTCGGCGCCGGCTGGTTGGCCCAGATCATCCCTTCGGACCTCGAGCGGGAGCTGCCACTGATTGCGCACCGCTCAAATCCCGAAGGTGAAAGGAATTCGGATTCGTGAATTACCGATTCGAGTGGGAGGAAATGCCATGGTCGTCGTAATCGTCCTGCTGACTGTCGTCGTTTTCTTTGTTGTCGACCTCCTGCTGCGCCTGGCACTGAAGAAAAGGGAAGAGGGCAGGCTCAGAATGGAACGGGCCGAGGCACTCGACACCGGCCTCAGACTCGACTACACAGATGAAGCTGTCAGTCTCAAGCGGGTCGAGGTCGAGTCACCGAAGGCCCGCATCCTCGCCGTCGACGACGAACCGGTCGTACTCGACAGCTTCCGCAAGATTCTCGTGTTGGAGGGCTTCTCGGTGGATACCGTCGAGACCGCTCAAGAGGCTCTGGGCCTCGTGCGCAAGCACGACTACGACTTCGTCTTCACGGATCTGAAGATGCCTGGAATGGACGGGATGGACCTGACCAAGGCGGTCAAGCACCTACGACCGGACATCGACGTCGTCATGATCACCGGCTACGGAACGATCGAGTCCGCAGTTTCGACCATGCGATTCGGCGCCATGGACTATGTCGAAAAGCCCTTTACCCCGGAAGAGCTGGGCGCTTTCACCAACAGGTGTCTGATCCGCCGTCAGGATCGGATCGAGAAAGAGATCGCACCTCGCGTGCAACTGGTGACCGCCGCCGTCGAAGAGTCTCACTCGCCCAACGTCATCAACGTACCGGGCGGCATCTATGTCTCACCCGAGCACACCTGGGTGGGCATCGACATCACCGGAGAGGCGCGGATTGGGCTCGACGACTTCGCATTGAAGTCTCTCGAAGACATCAAGGACATCGACTTTCCGACGCAGGGCAGTCACATTCGTAAGGGAGAGCCGCTCTTCTCCTTGCGTCGGGGTGAATCGACCTTGGCGTTTCCATCGCCCCTTACCGGCAAGGTCACCGGCGTCAATCACGATCTCACCTATTACCTGGAGCTCGTAACCAGGCGACCCTTCGCCCTGGGGTGGATCTGCTGCATGGAGCCCTCCAAGCTCAGCGAGGAGCTCGGTCAGCTGAAGATAGGTGCCGACGCTCTGCCTTGGTACGAGAGTGAGATCCGTGACTTCTGGAGCCGGTTGACGACTCTGCGCAAAGCAGAGGATGAAGGAGAGCGAGCAACGGAAACGACTCCCGAGGAGGCCCAGTTGAGAGGAGTCGAGCTCTCCTGGTCTGTCTTCAGCGATACGTTCGTTGGCTCCAGCAACGCCGGGACGCCGGTTTCATGAGCCGTAGGCACTCAAGGTTCTACCCTGACTCGAGCGAGTCTGATCCCTGGAGGATCGAAGAATGAAAAGTGCCACCCGTTTTTTGTGTGTGGTGATCGGTGGCCTGATTGCGGTCGCCGCAACGGGTCAATCCGTCGAGAATCGATGCCTCTCACCCGCACCACCGGACGTCATCGTTTCGCCATCCTCGGTCGGCGAAGTCACGTTCGCCCACCAGATGCACAGTGAGGACTTCGAGATCCCGTGTGCGGACTGTCATCACGAGACCCACGCCGTCAAGCTGCAGATGCCTCACGAGGACTACTTGCAGGATTTTTGGATCGATTGCACTACCTGTCATCACGACAGTGATGACCCGGCCTGTCCGCAGGCCTGTTCCACCTGCCATCACAGCGCGCCCCACGCAGTCGCCGATGAGACCATGAGCGCCAAGGTCGTCATTCATCAAAGTTGCTGGAAGTGCCATGACGTCGCCACAGGGCCGGAGGCAACTCGAAATTGCGGTGTCTGCCATCAGGGCGCCGTAAGACCAGCTTCGCAAGACAGTGCCGGGCACGACCAGCTGTCGCCCAAGAAGGAGGTCGAAGGATGAATCGGAGGGATTTCCTGAAAGTCACTGGAGTCGCGGGAGCGGCCTTGACCGGCACCGACGCGCAGGGGTCCGAGAGCTCGTCGCCTTCGCCGGAGTTCTACGGCGTGCTGGTCGACACCACCCGCTGCATCGGTTGCAGGGCCTGCGAGAAAGCCTGCGCCACCGAGCACGACTTCCCTGTGCCCGACATAGCCAACGACGGGGCTCTCGAGACGCAGCGCGATACCAGCGAGACCGCCTGGACTGTCGTCAACCGCTTCGACACCTCGGAAGGTGAGGTTTTCGTCAAGAAACAGTGCATGCACTGCTGGCAGCCCGCCTGCACCGCCGCCTGCCTGACCAATGCCATGTACAAGACCCAGGAGGGCCCGGTGATCTGGCGCTCGAGAAAATGCATGGGCTGCCGCTTTTGCATGGTCTCCTGCCCCTTCGACATCCCGAAGTTCGAGTATCACGAGTGGAACCCGAAGATCCAGAAATGCAACCTCTGCTTCGATCGTCTCCAGGAAGGCAAGAAGCCAGCCTGCGTCGAAGCCTGCCCCACCGATGCCCTCATGTTCGGGATGAAGCGCGATCTCATGGAGATAGCCCGGGTGAGGATCTACAACCATCCCGAGCGCTACGTCCACAAGATCTTCGGGGAGCACGAAGTGGGTGGCACCGGTTGGCTGTATCTGTCGGCGGTACCCTTCGAAGAGGTGGGCTTTCGCACCGACCTGGGCACGACACCCTATCCCGAGTACACCCGGGATTTCCTCTATGGTGTCCCGTTGGTGCTCTTCGGCCTGCCTGCCCTGCTCTATGGAATGAATCAGATGACCGGATCGGACAATGAGGACTAACGGTCATGTCTGTCGATAATTGTGGAGGGAAACCATGCGTCGAGTGACTACCATCAGTGAGCAAGGGGGATTCTGGAGCTTCCTTCGCTCGCAGTTGCGTCCGCGGGGCAAGATTCTGACCCCTTTCAATGTGATCTCTGTGCCCATCATTCTCCTGGGCCTCGGCATCCTGGTCGTCCGTTTCACCCAAGGCCTGGGTTCGGTCACGAATCTCTCGCAGGACTACCCTTGGGGGTTCTGGATCGGATTCGACGTCATCACCGGGGTGGCCTTCGCTGGAGGTGCCTACACCATCACCTTCGCGGTCTACATCATGCGCATGGAGAAGTACCATCCCATCGTCCGCGCCACGGTGCTGAACGGCCTTCTGGCATATGTCTTCTACGCTGGGGCCCTGGCCCTCGACCTCGGCCGGCCCTGGAACATCATCAACCCGATCATCGGTAACTCCTTCGGATTCAACTCCGTACTTTTCCTGGTTTCCTGGCATTTCCTGCTCTACATGCTGACGGAGCTTCTGGAGTTCTCCCCAGTTGTGGCCGAGTGGCTGGGAGCCCGGCGAGCCCGGCGAATCCTCTCTGCCATGACGCTCTCTGCGGTGATCTTCGGTGTGACCCTCTCCAGTCTGCACCAGTCCGGTCTCGGCGCGCTCTATTTGATGGCCAAGCCCAAGATCCACCCGCTCTGGTACTCGGAGTTCATCCCGATCTTCTTTCTCGTCTCCAGCATCTTCGCCGGCCTCTCCATGGTCATCCTGGAAGGCACCCTCAGCCACAGGGTCTTCAAGGACCAGATCGATCCCAAGAAGCACCACTCTTTCGAGGACCTCGTGATAGGTCTCGCGAAGGGTGCTGCCATTGCCATGTTCGTGTACTACTTCTTCAGGGCGCTGATCTTTCTCCACGACAAGCAGTGGACGATGCTCCGCAGCGGATGGGGGGCCTGGTACCTTCTGGAGATCATCGGACTCGTGCTGATTCCCTGTTTCATGTTCGCCTACGGAGTGCGTCATCGTAGCCTCGGTATCATCCGCACCGCCGCGGTGCTCACCCTGCTGGGGATCGTCCTCAATCGCCTCAACATCTCGATCATCGCCTACAACTGGTATTTGCCGGTCAGGTACTACCCCAGCTGGCAGGAGATCGTGGTGACAATGATGGTGGTCTCGGCAGAGATCTGGGTATTCCGCTGGATCGTCCTACGCATGCCGGTACTGCGCGAGGCGCATGAGTTGCCCTCGGACACACAGGAGAAGCTGGAGCGGGCAGCCACTGCGGCCAGCCTGTAGAAGGAGAACGGACCATGGAGACCTACACCTACGTCAACATCTTCGAGACCAAGGGACTCGAGTACCTGCTCCTGATGAGCTTCCTGGTTCTGCTGGTCTTTTTCGTGCGGTATCTCCGAGAACCTGGAGGTAAGGATTAGCAGCAAGGCGCATATACTTGCAGCCCATGAAAGTCGGAATCATCTCATTGGGCAGCATCATCATGGGAGACGACGCCTTCGGTGCGTACGTCCTCCAATTTCTGAAGGCCAACTACATCTTCCCGTCGGAGATCGAGCTTCTCGATCTGGGAACCCCAGGGCCAGAGTTCGTCAATTACATGGCCCGGTTCGATGCCGTAATCGTCCTCGATGCCGTCAAGGCGAAAGGAGACCCTGGAGAGGTGCACCTCTACCGGCAACAAGATATTGCCAAAGTCCTTCCTTCGCTGCGCCTTTCACCCCACGACCCCAGCCTGCGGGATGCGCTGCTGGCCGGTGATTTCATCGGCGAGGCGCCGGACGATGTCCTGTTGGTCGGAGTCATCCCCTCCGAGGTCGAGCTTCAGACGACGCTCAGCGAGCCGGTCATGAACTCCATTCCCGAAGTGGAGGAAGCCGTCATCTCCGAGCTGCGTCGCCTTGGCTTCGAGCCCGAAAGGCTCAGCCAACCGAGCGCGCTGGACATCTGGTGGGAGTAGAGGTGTTGGCTCCTGCAGCAAGAGACTCATGCCTCCTTTAGATGAGTGGCCCCCCTCGGGACTCGGTGCCGACGACATTCTGGACGGCGTCAGCACCCTCTTCGAGTCGTTGGGCCGGGCTCTCGTCTGCGTCAATCGCAGCTTCCAGGTCGTCCACGCTTCCAAGGGTCTGGATCGGATCATGGGCCCGGGAGCGGCAAAAGCAATCATTGGCCTGCCTATCGAATCCATCCTCGGAACCGAGCTCTTCGGCGTCGAAGGATCGCTCCGTCGGGCCCTGTTGGCCGGCGACCGTCGCGAAGGCTGGGGTGCTACCCTCCAGATCGAGGGCTTTCAGCCACATCTGGTCTCCATCAGTACAGCACCGGTGCTCCATGGCGATTCTGAAGTCTGTGACCCCAGAGTTGCATACGTCATCGTCGCCCGACCGAGCAAGGAGGACCACCAATCGGGATCGGCGGCCCCGACGGTGTTCTCGGGACTCGTGGCCAGGTCGGCCTCGATGCTGCGCATCTTTGGCCTGATCGAGCACCTCGCAGAGAGCGACGCCACGGTCCTCATCACGGGCGAGAGCGGCACCGGCAAGGAGCTCGTGGCACGAGCCATCCATGTGTACTCACCCCGCAGTAAGGGCCCTTTTGTGGCGGTCAATTCAGGCGCCATCCCCCAAGATCTACTGGAAAGCGAGCTCTTCGGCCATGTTCGGGGTGCCTTTACAGGAGCCGTACGGGACAGGGTGGGTCGTTTCGAGCTCGCCTCAGGAGGCACGATATTCCTCGACGAGATGGGCGACATTCCGGTCCACCTGCAGGTGAAACTGTTGCGCGTGCTGCAAGAGAGGACTTTCGAACGGGTCGGAGAGAGCGAGAGCCGGACCTCCGGCGCCAGGGTCATCGCCGCCACCAACAAGGATCTTCGGCAGGCAATTCTCGATGACTCCTTTCGCGAGGATCTCTACTATCGGCTGCGAGTCGTACCTATCGAAGTACCGCCTCTACGCAAGAGGCGAGAAGACATCGAGCCCCTGGCGCGCAGCCTTCTGGCCCGTGTGGGAGCTCGGCACGATCGCTCGGTCAGGCTCTCACCCGATGCGATGCGGGCACTTCTCCGCTACTCCTGGCCCGGGAACGTCAGGGAGTTGGAAAATGCCCTCGAGTATGCGGTGGCGGTCAGCAGGACCCAGACCATTCATCCACAGGACCTACCCCTGGAGGTCTCTGGAGCCGAACCCCTGCCAGTGACCATCACCCGCCCCTTCCGACCGAGCCCGGAGCCGGAGCCACGGCCGGCGTCCAGCGTTGAGGGTTCGATCGACACCGACCCGGAATACAAGCGCATTCGCTCAGCCCTCGAAGCGCACCAATGGCGCCGCACCGAAGCGGCAGAGGCTCTGGGCATGAGTCGGACGACCCTGTGGCGCAAGATGCGCGAACACGGCCTCCTGAAGTAACCCACCTTCCCACTTCTCTCAAAGGTGCCACCCACTTTTCGGCGGGGAAGCGCCATGCATCCAAAGGTGCCACCCACTTTTGAGACGTTTCTGAAACGAAGCGTTGCAACCGTGCGTTTCAATTGAAGCGCCCGCGTGAAACAAACTGTTTTGCATAGCGAGCCGCAAAACGTTGAAACGAGGATAAACCCTTTTGAATCATGATTTTGCAATTCTGGCACGGGCCCTGCTATTACCACGGGGCGAGTAGGGATCGAGAGAAAGGAAATTCCATGAAGAACTTAGTCATTCTGGGAGCCGGCACAGCAGGCACAACCGTCGGCAACATGCTCCGCAAGAAGTTGCCCTCCGATTGGTCATTGAAGATCATCGACCCGGACACCGACCACTTGTTCCAGCCCGATCTCATCTTCATTCCTTTCGAGATGCAGACACCGGAAAAGACCATCCGACCCCGGAAAGGCACTCTCGGCAAGGGAATCGAGTGGATTCAGCGTCCGGTCCAGCGGGTCGATGCGGACAAAAACCAGGTGATTCTCGACGGTGACGAGAGAGTACCGTACGACCTCCTCGTGATCGCGACTGGCTCCCATATTCGCCCAGAAGAGACCCCAGGCCTCCTCGGCGACGAATGGCAGAAGAGCATTTTCGACTTCTACACCCTGGAAGGCTCGGTTGCCCTGCGCGACGCCCTCAAGAAGTTCGAAGGCGGTCGGGTCGTGGTCAACACCGTCGAGATGCCGATCAAGTGCCCGGTAGCGCCCTTGGAGATAACGTTTCTCGCAGAGTCGTTCTTCACCGAAAAGGGCATTCGGGACAACGTCGAGCTGACCTACGTCACGCCTCTCGACGGAGCTTTCACCAAACCCATCGCGGCGAAGGCCCTAGGCGGCATCCTCGACGACCGCGGTATCAAAGTCGAGGCCGAGTACAACGCCAGCGAAGTGGATGTCGATCGCAAGGTGCTGCGCTCGTACGACGAGCGCGAGATCCCATTCGACATGCTGATCACCATCCCCACCCACATGGGAGCAGGGTTCATCGAGGAGTCAGGGCTCGGCGACGACCTGGCCTTCATTCCGACCGACCGGCACAGCCTGATCGCCGACAACCACGACAATATCTTCGTGCTGGGTGACGCCACGGACCTGCCCACTTCAAAGGCTGGTTCGGTTGCCCATTTTCAAGCCGAGGTGGTAGTGGACAACGTCCTGCACCTCATCCAAGGCGAGAGCCCCAAAGCGGTCTTCGACGGCCATGCCAACTGCTTCATCGAAAGCGGCTACGGCAGGGCCATGCTGATCGACTTCAACTATGAGCAGGAGCCGCTACCGGGCGTCTACCCGCTCCCGACGGTGGGCCCGTTCCCGCTCCTCAAGGAAAGCAAGTTCAACCACTGGGGCAAGCTCATGTTCCGACACGTTTACTGGCATGCCCTGCTTCCCGGCCATCCAATCCCGGTACCGAACCACATGTCGATGGTCGGCAAGAAGCGCCCAGCCAAGCTCACGGCTGACGCAGAGCTAGCCTCTTGAGAAATCCGGAATCAATCGCCATCACACTACTTGATTCATTTGCGACCAGTTGTTGAAAGGAGGCATCAACATGCCAGTAGTCGATTACGCCGGACAGTCCATCGAGGTCAACGAAGAGGGCTTTCTGGTGGACAGCAGCCAGTGGACACCCGAGGTGGCCGAGGCGATCGCCAGAGATATCGGCATCGACGCGCTCAGCGACCAGCACTGGAAGGTCATCACCTTCTGCCGAGAAGATGCGGCCAATCAGGGAACACCCCCTGGGCTGCGTCGGATCTCCAAGAACTCGGGTGTCAATATGAAGGAGCTGTATCAGCTGTTCCCGAAGGGCCCAGGCAAGCTGGCAGCCATGGTATCTGGCCTTCCCAAGCCCCAGGGCTGCATCTGAGCCAAAGACCCAATCGAACCGGGCGTCGATTTGACAATCGAGCTCGACTTCAAGAAAGAACGAGAGACGACTAATGACAACGACGACAATCGACGAAGCCGTGACCGCTGGACAAGCCACGATAGAGGAGACGAAGCCCGAGCGAGAGCCGATTGAACGGGTGAGCATCATCTGTTCCAAGGGTACTCTCGACATGGCCTATCCCGGACTGGTGATGGCCAACGGAGCCCGCATGATGGGCGTCGAAGCGATGGTGTTCTTCACATTCTGGGGTCTGGACATCATCACCGAAAAGAAGATCGACAGCCTTCACGTAGCTACGGTCGGCAATCCCTCCATGCCCATACCCACCATGGTCGGCGGACTGCCGGGAATGGAGGCCATGGCCACCAAGATGATGAAGAAGCAAATGGATGATCTCGAGATTCCGCCGGTGCGGGAGTTCATCGAGATGCTCTCCGACAGCGGCGCCGAGCTCTATGCCTGTCGCATGGCGATGGACATGTTCAAGCTGGAAGAGAAGGACCTGGTACCGCAGGTCGATGAGGTCCTAACGGTTATGGACTTCTACGACAAGAGCGCCGGAGCACAGATCATCTTTATCTGAGCCATTGGCTCAAGAGGAATCTTCCTCGCTCAACAAACACTGCGCCTTTCAGGAGACAGTTATGTACATGCGAATCAGTCGAGCCTGGCCGCTAGCTTTCCTGGTCATGGTTCTGGTGGCCCCGGCCCAACTGCCCGCCACCAACGGAATGTACCTCACCGCCTATGGAGCAGAGACCCTGGGTCGAGGTGGCGCCAATCTCGCCATTTCGGACCGGAGCCTGGCGATCAACTTCAACCCGGCCGGCATCTCTCAACTCCAGGGAAATCACTTTACGGCCAACCTCGCAGTGCTGGTTCCATCGCTGACCTTCGAGAACATGGCCAATCCGTCGCCTATCGACTCCGAGAGCAGCTACTTTCCGCTGCCCTCCTTCGCCTATGTGCGTGCCGGCAAAGAGTCGCCGTGGTCCTGGGGGATCGGAATGGTAGCCCAGGGAGGAATGGGTGCCACGTTCAAGAACACGAACACCTTCTTCGGCACCCAGGACGAGACGGACAGCGAGGTCCGCTTCGGAACCCTTGTCCCAACCGTTTCGTACGCCATCAACGAAGACATGTCGATTGGCCTTGCAGCCAACGTCGGCTACGCGGATGTCGCTTTCGCGTTCTACCCCGAGACCTCGTTCTTCAATACCGAGAACCCGGCCTTCAGCTTTCCTGGAGTAGAAATGGGTACGGCCGGCGGTCTGCAATACAACTTCCGACTGGGATGGATGTGGCGAGCTACACCGAAGTTCTCGGTCGGCGCCATCTACCAGACTGAGACCCAGAGCGACTTTACCGGCGGGGACCTGGCGGTCAACTACAACGGATTCCCGTTCATCGGACAGAAGGTCGGGTACGAAGCTGAGGTGGACGGATTCACGTTCGCGGCCCAAGCCGGCGTCGGCTTCGCCCTGCGACCCAACGACCGATGGATACTGGCCCTCGATATCAAGAAGAACTACTGGGACGACGCCATCGACACCATCACGGTCACAGGCAAGAACCCAGACACTCCCTTGCCGCCGCCGTTCAACGAAGTGGTCCTGCCCTTCGTCTTCAACTGGAAGGACCAATGGGTCTACGCGTTCGGCGCGGACTACCGGGTGAACGAAACGCTAACGCTGAGGGCCGGCTACAACTACGGCGAGAATCCGGTTCCGGATGACACCCTGAACCCGCTCTTTCCCGCCAATGTGGAAGATCACCTCTCCTTCGGCTTCAGCTACCTGGCGGGAAGCATCACCTATGAGTTCGGAATCGAACGCGCCTTCAACGTGTCACAAACGAACAACAATCCCGATCCCCAGGTGAATCCTTTCGGTCCCGGAACGACCGTCGAGCACAGTCAGTGGACGGCCGCTTTCGGCGTTTCGTGGGCCTGGGCGAGGAAATGATGACAAGCGAGGAGCCTCCTAGACTCCTCAGGAGACCAAGATCATGAAGAAACTATGGATCATCGCTGGTATCACTGCCATAGGGTTGGCTGCACAGCTGATTCCCGCCGGCTCGGCTTTTGCCACCAAGGCGATCGCCAACAAGGAAGAAGCCGCCTGCACGGTCTGCCATGACAAGCCCGGCAGCAAATTGATGACCGACGAGGGCAAATACTACGAGCTCATGGGCTCATTCGACGGATATGACCACGTAACGCAGGATTTCGGTAGGTGCACAGCCTGCCATGTACGCAAGCCTGGATCTGCCAAGCTGACCAAGCAGGGCAAGCAGTATCAGTCACTCGCCACCGACATGGAAGGTCTGCGAGAGTACCTCATGGCGCCTCATCCGGAACCGCCGGCAGCAGAGCCGGAACAGCCCGACAACAACGACTGATTGCCAGAAGTGGTGATCGGACAACCCGAGCGGCTCGAGGTCTCACGACCTCGGGCCGTCTTGGTTTCAAGCGGGGAGCCAACTCAAAACGAGATCGTAGCCCCCGGGCTCAGCCGGCCGCCGCCTCGTCGTCTTCGTAGGCTTCTGACAGGGCACAAACATTCTTGCCCAGCTCGAGCTCCGAGGCCTTGGCTTCTCCGACCTCCAGGAGACCTGCGTTGACCCGCTTGATCTCGATGTACTCCTTCGGGAACTTGGGCAAACTTGCAAGGATGTAGCTGACGAACGCCTCCTCCCCTTTTTGGACCATCAGAAGCCCGTCGTTGACCTTCTTCAAGTCCCCGAGAGGCTCCGCGAAGAGGCCCTCTCCATTCTCCTCGGCGAGAGTGCTGAAGTGCGCCGGCAGGACCATGACATCCCCTGACAGTTCCAGGAGCCGGCGCAGCGACTGGTAGTGGAGCGGGGCCCAGGTGTCCCCATGGCCGCCCAGATCGGGGCGCGCGATCGACTTGATGAAGATGCTGTCGCCAGTGAACAGGTACTTGCCGTCCAGCAGATACGCCAGATTGCCCAAGGTGTGACCCGGAATGTGAAACGTGTGGATCGTGCACTCACCCACCTTGAACTCCTGCTCGTCATGAACGAACAGGTACGGAATCTTGGCTGGCAAGACGTCAATGGGATGAATCCCATCATAGGGGTGCAGATAGTACGGGGCACGGGAATGTTCGGCGATCGCGGGGCCGCCGCTGATGTGGTCCGCATGGCCGTGGGTGTCCAGCACCATGACGATCTCGAGCCCCTTCTCAGCCGCCAGCTCGAGGTAGTGCTGCTCATGCCGCAGTGGATCGATGATCGCGGCCTCGCCGGCACTGCCGATGAGATAGCTCAGGCAGCCCCTCGCCGGACGACTGATCTGGTACACGCTGCGATGCTCCGTCTCCTCGATGGCTCGCACGTGATAGAAGTCACCCCAGGCCTTGGTGCCACCCGCCATGTTGAAGGCGTCCAGACCCAGTCGCCGCATGGCCTCGGCGACGAACTCCGAGGTATCCCCTTTCGCACAGACGGCCAGAATCGGCATGTCCTTCGGTAGCTTGCCCACCCAGCTGCCCTCGAGGAAGTCGACGAATGTGTCGACCACATCGTCGTGCTCATCGACTTCGAGCATCTCGTAGTAAGGCACATTGACCATGGGGATCTTCTTCTTCCCCTCGATCTTCCAACTCTCGTACTCGTCTTCGTTGCGCACGTCGAAGAGAAAGAAGTCGTCTTCCCGTTCCAGATGCTCCAGAAGCTGCTCTGGCTGCCATTCTGTGACTGAGGAATCGGCTGGGGTCATGGTTTCATCCTCCTCGATTGCTTCGGATCCCAACGAGCCCTGGATCGACTCGCCGCGGCGACAACATTTCCATCCTTCTACTGAATCAAGGGCCGCTTGACAATACCACCAGGGGTATCCTAGATTCAACGCAGCTTCAGCACTCGCAACGAAGCAAATCTACCTGGGATTTGGCCGCCGTATCTGCGGCGAGAGAGGACACGACTCATGAATGATCTCCACTACGACGAGACTCTCGACACCAAGGGCCTGAACTGCCCCATGCCCGTGGTCAAGGCCCGCAAGAAGATCGGCGAGTTGACCGAGGGGCAGGTACTCAGGATCATCAGCACCGACCGAGGCTCGATCAAGGACTTTCAGGGCTGGGCCAAGATCGGCAAGAACGTCGAGCTTCTGGGACAGGAGACCGTCGACGAGGACGGCACAGAGCTATACCTGCACTTCATCCAGAAAACCAGTTGAAGGAGCGCCAAGATGTCGGTAAGTGATGTTACGACCCCGAGCGGGAAAGTCGATATAAACGAGCTGATGGAGCGGCTTGCAGCCGTCGAGCAGCGCGTGGAGAGCCTCGAGGAGTCACAGCCGGACGACATGGTCGCCTTGATCGTTTTCTCTGGCGACCTCGACCGCGTTCTAGCTGCCTTTGTAATCGCCACGGGCGCCGCGGCCCTTGGCCAGGAGGTCAGCATGTTCTTCACCTTCTGGGGCCTGGGTGTCCTCAAGAAGGAGAGCAATCTTGCTGGCAAGGGCTTGTTCGAGAAGATGATGTCTATCATGAGCCCGAGCAATTCTACGCAGCTGCCTGTTTCCAAGATGAACTACTTCGGCGTTGGCGCCAAGATGCTGCGCCAGATGATGAAAGACAACAACGTCTCTTCGCTCGAGGAGATGATCGACATGGCCAGAGAAATGGGAGTGAAAATGCTGGCCTGCGAGATGTCCAAGGATGTGATGGGGATTCAGGACGAGGAGCTCATGGACGGTCTCGAGCCAGCCGGCGTGGCTGCGTTCCTGGGAGAATCACTCAGGTCCCGAACGAATCTCTTTATCTGACACACTCTATCTGACGCGCCAGGAAGGAAGACCATGGCTTCCGTATCACCGGTCAAGAAAGCTGTCGTTCCGATCGAGGACAAGAAGCGCCTGCTGGCCCGACTGGCTCGGGTCGAAGGGCAGCTCCGCGGCATTCAGAAGATGATCTCTGACGACGAGGACTGCGAGAGGATCGCCCAGCAGCTGGCCGCGGCCCGGGGAGCGCTCAACAAGGCTTTTAGCGACCAGATCTCCTGTGCTGTCGCCCGTAGGCTGGCAGGGCACTCCTGCGACACACCCGCAGTTCGAGAGGAGGTCTCGGAAGTCCTGAGTCTCCTGACTCGTTACGGCTGATCGAAATTCGAAGTCACGGCGGCACTCACATTTCCGGCCGGCAAAGGTCCGGCCGCTTCAATGTAGGGGAGGGGTTTACCCCCTCCCGCGGGCGGCCGCAAGGGCCGCCCCTACATGATATTCGTTCACCCAGGACCCAGGACCTCAAAGACCGGCCGGCTGTGAGCCGGCTGCTTCAACCCCAAGCCCTCAAAGAACGCCCGGCGGTGAGCCGGGCGCCTCAACCCCTTTTACGCTTCCAACGGACGGAATCCTTCGCCGCGTACATCCTGGGCCGCACTGATGACGACGAAGGCGTTCGGGTCGGCCTGATGCACGATCTCCTTGAGTGGCTCCACCTGACGACTCCGCACCACGCACATCAGGATTCCGTGCTCCTTGCCGCTGTACATGCCTTGTCCCTTGATGAGGGTGACTCCGCGGTCGAGCTCATTCATCAGCGGCTGGCTGACGGCCTCGGTCTCGTCCGAGATGATGAAGACGAGCTTGCGGCCGCCACCACGAGTCGGCTTGAAGGAGCCCAGATCGGTCTCCAATGCCTCGGTCGTCGCGGCCCGCACCCTGGCCCAGAGCCGTCGATAGAAGCGTGGCGCCTGGTCGAAGACTTCGGCATCGGTTCTCCGCAGTCCAACGGTAAAGAGGCCCAACGCCAGGAGGCCTGCATTGAAGAAGACCCCTCCAACCAGGATTACCCAGCCTGGAACCGGGCCCACCGAAGCTCGTTCCAGGAATTGACTCCAACTCTCGACTGACGTCGGATGAATGACGATCTTGGCCAGCCAGCTCAACGTAAGGATGAAGAACAGCAGGGCATAGTTGCGTCGGTAGCGCCGACCCAGAGCTTCCAGCAGCCCGATGGGGAAGGATGGCCGCTGCAGAGTGTCGACAATTTCCTGTGCCCAACCCAATTCCGGCTTGAAGTTGGCCGACAGCAAGCCGGAGTAGAAGTTCATTTCCAGCAGGCGAACCCGATGGGTCCAGAGCTCGTAGTAGCGGTACCGACGCGCCTCGATGAACAGAAACAGCACGACCAGAAGACTGACGATGAGGATCACGACCGGGGTATTGTCGGCGGCGCCGAAGGCGTAGGACAACGCGATACCCGTCGTGACCACAGCCCAGTTGGTCGTCGCATCGAGTCTCGACCTCCAAGTATTGGATCGCGTCACCTCGCCTCGATAGAGGTGCACCAGGGCGGTCGTGCCTTCGCTCGTGGAAAGGCTGCCAGGGTCCAGCCAACCCCTGCTTGGCGCTTCCTCACCCTGAGATCCCGTCGAATCCTGCCGACCCTCGAATGTCATTCTCTTCGCCCCCCAAGCAACCAGTTTGCGGCAACGAGTGGATCATGTCAAAGGGTCCGGATTGAGAAGATTGCGGTCCCCCCTCCCATCTCTTAACATTGACCACGACATACGGGAGGGAGTATCGATGGCCGAGCCGCTACCCGCTCAGACCCGCACCGAACCGCTCAAGTGGGGCAAGGTGATCGACCATGCCAGTTGCATCGGTTGCCACGCTTGCACTACGGCCTGCAAATCAGAGAACGACGTCCCGTTGTCGGTGACGCGAACCTACGTCAAGTACGTCGATGTGGGCACGTTTCCGCAGGCCCGGCGGGCCTATCAGGTGACCCGCTGCAACCAATGCGAAGATCCGCCCTGCGTCGCCGCCTGCCCAACCCAGGCCATGCTCCAGCGGACGGACGGCATCGTAGACTTCGACAAGTCCATCTGCATCGGATGCAAGGCCTGCATCGCTTCCTGCCCCTACGACGCCATCTTCATCAACCCGCAGGACCATTCTGCCGAGAAGTGCAACTTCTGCGCTCACCGCCTCGACGTCGGGCTCGAGCCGGCTTGCGTGGTGGTCTGCCCCACCGAGGCCATCATGATCGGGGACATGAACGAGCCGACCACCAGGGTCGCCCAGATGGTCCATCGACAGCCGGTGGCCGTGCGGCGGCCCGAGAAGGAGACCCATCCGAAGCTCTTCTACCGGGGCGCCCATCAGGCCACCCTCGATCCCCTGGCCGCCCAGAGACCTCCTGGTGGCATCTTCATCTGGAGTCAACAGAAACAGGGCGGACAGAGTGTCGTTTCGGGCAGTCCGGAAGTCTCCAACTCCTCCGCCGCGGCCGTGCTCGCCTACGACGTGCCTCACAAGGCCCCCTGGGACTGGAGGGTGAGCCTCTATACGCTGACCAAGGGGATCGCCGCAGGCGCCTACCTAGTGGCGGCGCTCCTGGTGCTGTTCGGAGTGATCGATCCGACCAACACCCTATGGTTCTGGGCCGCTCCCGTCGTGGCCGGTGCCTTTCTCGGCCTGACCGGCGCTCTGCTGATCTGGGACCTGGACCACCCAGCACGCTTCTACATGATCTTCACTCGATCCCATTGGCGTAGCTGGCTGGTACGCGGGTCCTACATCATCGGAGGCTACTCGGCCGTCCTGGGGCTGCATTTCCTGGCCAGCCTACTGGGCAAGGCTCCTTGGCACCAGATGCTGCTCTGGCCAGGCATTCCGCTGGCCGCTATGACCGCCGTCTACACTGCCTATCTGTTTGCCCAGGCCAAGGCACGAGACCTCTGGCAGAGTCCTCTACTGCCACCCCACCTCCTGGTGCAGACGCTGTTGGCAGGCTCGGCCATTCTGCTGCCATTCGCGCTGCTCTGGGAGCCGCGAGCCGTCACTCCCCTACTCTGGGGCCTGGCTGCCACCAGCTTGATTCATGTGCTGATGATCCTGGGTGAGATCACGCTAACGCATTCGACAGCTCATGCCAAAGCGGCCACTCACGAGATGATCGGCGGGCGCTTCAAAGCCTTCTTCTGGGCCGGATTGGCTCTGGCGGCGATAGCGATCGCCGCACCCTGGATCGGCGCACCGATCGCCGTACCGCTTGCCCTCATCGGCCTCTTTGCCTTCGAGCACGCCTACGTGCAAGCCGGCCAAGCTGTACCTCTAGCCTAGGGAGCTACGCGATGAGCCTCAAAGACCTCAACGAGAGAGTCAGCGCCGCTCGCGCGGAGAGCGAAGCGCGCGGCGAGACCTTCTACCCAGGAGCCAGTCGCATCCACCTGGCTTCGTTTCCGCCGAAGGAGCGCTGGGACGACTGGGTGGAGCTCGACTCGAAGGCCTGGCCGAAACGGGTCGAAAAGCGCTTCATGCTGGTGCCGACGACTTGCTTCAATTGTGAATCGGCCTGCGGCCTGCTGGCCTATATCGACAAGAACACCCTCGAGGTCCGGAAGTTCGAGGGTAATCCCGAGCACCCCGGCTCTCGCGGCCGCAACTGCGCCAAGGGGCCGGCGACGCTCAACCAGGTCACCGACCCCGATCGGATTCTCCATCCGCTGAAGAGAGTCGGCGACAGGGGTGAGGGCAAATGGGAGAGAGTCGGCTGGGAGAAGGCTCTCACCGACATCGCCGGGCGGATCCACAAAGCAATCGAGGAAGGCCGACAGGAAGAGATCATGTATCACGTCGGCAGGCCAGGCGAAGATGGCTTCACAGAGCGCATGATGGCCGCCTGGGGCTGCGACGCCCACAACTCACACACCAACGTTTGTTCGTCGGGTGCCCGATCCGGATACCAATACTGGACCGGGATCGACCGACCCAGCCCCGACCACGCTCGAGCCAAGGTCATCTTCCTGGTCAGCGCCCATCTGGAGACCGGTCACTACTTCAACCCCCATGCCCAGCGGATCATCGAAGCCAAGCAGCGGGGTGCGAAGCTCATAGTTCTCGACACACGGCTCTCCAACACCGCGACGCATGCCGACTTCTGGTTGGCACCGCAGCCGGGCTCTGAAGCAGCCATCCACCTGGCCATCGCCAACTACCTCATCCAACACAATCTGTACAACCGCGACTACGTGCGTCGCTGGTGGAACTGGCAGGAGTATCTCGACAAAGAGCACTCCGGTCTGGAGCCGACGTTCGAGAGCTTCGAGCGCATCCTGCAAGCTGAGTATGAGGTCTATACCTTCGAATTCGCAGCCCAGGAGTCTGGAATCGAGGTCGACGTGCTGCGCCAGGTAGCCGAGATCGTCTCCACTGCTGGAACGCGCTTGTCGACCCACAACTGGCGTAGCGCTGCTGCCTCCAACGAGGGCGGTTGGCAGGTCTCTCGAACACTGTTCATGCTCAACGCCCTGATGGGAGCCGTGGCGACACCGGGTGGGCTGTATCCCAACGCCTGGAACAAGTTCGTTCCGAGGCCCATTCACCTGCCACGCCATCCCGAACATTGGAACGAGCTGACCTGGCCGATCGAGTTCCCACTGGCCATGAACGAGCTGTCGTTTCTGCTACCCCACCTGATCAAGCGTTCAGAAAAGCGGCTCGACGTCTATTTCAGCCGCGTTTACAACCCGGTGTGGACCAATCCGGACGGTTTCTCGTGGATCGAGATGCTCACCAACGAGGACAAGGTGGGGCTGCACGTCGCCCTGACGCCGACCTGGAACGAGACGGCCTACTTCGCCGACTACATTCTGCCCATGGGCTTGGCCTCCGAGCGCCACGATATCCACTCCTACGAGACCTATGCCGGGCAGTGGATCGGCTTTCGTCAACCGGTGCTGCGCGCCGCCAGGGAGCGTTTGGGAGAGCGTGTCAGCGACACTCGCCACAGCAATCCCGGTGAAGTCTGGGAGGAGAACGAGTTCTGGCTCGACCTCTCCTGGCGGATCGATCCCGACGGCAGCCTGGGAATCCGCCCGTTCGTGGAATCGAAACAGAACCCTGGCGAGCGCCTGACAGTCGACGAGTACTACGGCTGGATCTTCGACAACTCGGTACCCGGCTTGCCCGAAGCGGCCGCCAGGGAGGGCCTGAAACCCCTCGAGTTCATGCGGCGCTATGGTGCCTTCGAAGTGGCCTCCGACGTCGGGCCGCTCTACGAGAATCCGGTGTCGAGCGACGAGCTCGAGGATGTGGCGGAGGACCGCTTCGGGCGAGTATTCACCCGCGCACCGGCTCCGCCACCGCTGAACATGGCACCAACCGGCGCACCCGACGGCGATGCGGAGGGGCGACGGCCGGCAGGCGTGAGGGTCGAGGGAGAAGTCCTGCGGGGATTCCCGACGCCCAGCGGCCGCTTGGAGTTCTACTCCTCGACGCTGGCCGATTGGGGCTGGAAAGAGTACGCCCTACCGACCTACATGCGAAGCCACGTCCACCCCGAGAGCATGGATGACGACCAGATGGTCCTCATCTCGACGTTTCGCCTGCCGGTCCAGATTCACACCCGAAGCGCCAACTCCAAGTGGCTGGACGAGATCGCCCACACCAATCCGCTCTGGTTGCACCCGAGCGATGCGCAACGCCTGGGCATCAAGCAGACCGGCGATCTGGTCCGGGTCGAGACCGAGATCGGTCACTTCGTGCTCAAGGCGTGGGTCACGGAAGGGATCAAGCCCGGAGTCGTGGCCTGCAGCCACCACATGGGACGCTGGAAGATCCACGATCACGGCCAGCGCCAGCTGATGACCACGGCGAGCCTGGACCGCAAGGGATCGCAGTGGACGCTCAAGCGCAAGCATGGCGTTGAGCCCTACCCCTCCAGCGACCCGGACACCAGCCGAATCTGGTGGACCGATGCGGGCGTCCACCAAAATATGACCTTCCCGGTGCATCCCGATCCGATCTCCGGCATGCACTGCTGGCACCAGGCTGTCCGAGTACGCAAGGCCAAGATGGGAGACCGCTACGGTGAGGTCTGGGTGGACACCGACAAAAGCCATGAGGTCTTCAATGCATGGCTCGAGAAGACTCGCTCAGCCACGGTCTATTCGCCGGACGGCACTCGACGGCCCGGCTGGCTGATCCGGCCCGTGAAGCCGGTGAAGAAAGCGTACTTATTGCCGGAAGAGGCCCGACGGTAGGGAGCCAGGCGGCCCCTTCCTCCTCTTTCACCTGGAACTCCTACCATGGAGCTGCTTCGATCTCTTGCCGCTCTCGCTGAGCCTCCGGGCCGCGAGACGCCTCGAATCGCAGATTTGCTCGGGCTCGGAACTCCTCCGGCGTCGGCCGACTACGACGATCTCTTCTTGTTTCAGCTGTACCCATACGCCTCCGTCTACCTCGGCCCCGAAGGGATGTTGGGCGGCGAAGCCCGCGACCGGATCGCCGGGTTCTGGCGAGTTCTCGAACAGGCTCCCCCACCAGAGTCTGACCATCTGGCACTGGTCCTGGCCCTCTACGCCCGTCTCTGTGAGCTGGAATCAGAGGCACCGAATGATGCGACAAAGCACCGCTGGAGACACCTTCGAACGACCTGCCTCTGGGAGCACATCGCAAGCTGGGTACCCGCATACCTGGAGAAGCTGCAAGAACTGGCCTCGCCCTTCTACCAGGCGTGGGGGGAGCTCCTACGCGAGGTGCTGGAGCAGGAAGTGCTCGAACTCGGTCAGCAGGAGCTCCTGCCGCTCCATCTTCGGGAGGCACCGGCTGTTCTCGACCCTGAAGCCGAGGGCGGAGAGGCATGGCTCGATTCGCTGCTCAGCCCAGTGCGCAGCGGCATCATCCTGGTGCGCAACGATCTGGTGAGGGCGGGCAGAGATCTGCAGCTCGCAACCCGCGTTGCGGAGCGCCGCTATGCTCTCAAGGCCCTGCTCGGACAGGACCCTGCTGCGACGCTCGATTGGCTCGCGGCCGAGGCCGAGGCCTGGCAGAACCGTCACCAGCGCTGGAACGACCTCTCCGGACCCATCACCGACTTCTGGTCCCACCGTGCAGCAACCACCGCAAGGCGGCTCCACACCGCACGCCAAGAGCTGTAGCCACCCACTCTCCCACCCCGAGGGCTTGAGGGTGAGTCGGCAGGCGTACCTTCGGCTGGTCTCTGAAGTCTTGGGCCAATGACCACTGTCTCGTGGAGGTCCGTCCGAGTGGCCAGCAGGGGGACGGAGTCGGCTACTCAGACTGCGAAGGGCGGGCCGCCAACTTGTCACGTCATCGCGCCGGATCTCTTGTGGCCTTCGATGGCCCTTGCGCTGCGCTCGACGTGGCACCCCCTGTCGAACCACCCGAACGAACCTCTCGCACCGTTGAAGGCAGTGAGGCCCTAGGGCCCTGAGGCAGTGAGGACTCGAGCGAACACCGGTGCAAGGCCGCGTTCGAGGTCACCAGCCGGAGGCCCAGGACGACGGGGGAGAGCCTCGGGCGTGGCTCAATACCACCAGCGACCATGGCTGGGAGCGGGGGTCCAGGGTTCGGCGTGGGGACCTCCATGGGGGTTCTTGCAGCGGAAGGGAGGATAGCTCCCTGGGGGCCCCACGCCGGACCCCCGAACAAAGGGCTCAGATTCATGCACCACCGGCCGGCAGGTGCTCCACTGCCTCACTGCCTCAAGGATCGGCTGGCACAGGTGCCAGATGCTTCAACCCCCGAGCCCCCAAAGATCGGCCGGAAGGAACGCCCGGACGCCTCAACCCTCGCTACCCGCTGCAAAGAAAAAGCCGCTGTGCCCCGAAGGACACAGCGGCAAGGAATTGCAGCAATCAAGCTCTACCAGCGATAGCCGATGCCGATGAAACCCTGCAGCGGATCGACATTCAGCGCGTAAACGTTGTTGTCGCCTTCCAGATCCGCACCGAGGTATCGCAGACCACCGGTAATCACCCAGGGGCTACCTTCGCTGAACGCAAAGTCGGCCCCAAGGTTCAGACCATAGGTAAGCTCGTCGTCGTACTTGATCTGGTAGTTCTGCGGACCACCAAACTCGGGCGGAATCTCCGAGAAGTTGAAGGTCGACGAGCTGTAGCCGACCCAGGAAGCGAAGACACCCGCGAAGATGTCGAACCGCCGCCCAGGCAGGAAGTGATAATTGAGTCCAAGATTGAACTGCCGCATGTCGACTCTGTCATCAGAGTTCAGCCACACATCACCTCGGTCGTACATCAGGTTCGTCTTCATATTGGCGAAGGTGACGCCACCCCAGAGGCCGATGGCCGGCTTCCACATCCACTCCACCTCGCCGCCGAAGCCATTGCCGCCATCCACCCAGAACTGCGTGAAGACTGGCGGATCCAGGCCGACTGGGTTCTCGACGTGCAAGGTGTCGGAACCCGGCCAGACATGCACGTAATAGCCACGCGCGATCCAGCGGAAATCCGGACCTTCTATGCGAATGATGGCAGCCGTGTCGCAGACCGACTCGGAGTCGTTCAGCGTCGACTTGCCGGCGAAGGTGTAGGTGTAGTCACCTGGCTTCTTCTTCAGGGTTGCCGAAGGATCGAACGTCCAGCTCGAGTCGCCGGCGGACATCATTGCGGCCAGATCACCCGCCGAGCCGTCCGGCAGGCTGAGCGCGGTCATCTCGAAGTCACCCTGGCTCCGGCTAGTGTCCACCGTGATGATGCGGGTATCCGGATCGACTGTCACATCGATGGCGCAAGCGGCCTTGGCTTTGCCCACCAGAACACTGGCCGTGCAGGTCACCCTCTGCCCGTCTTTGATCGACTCGCCATTGAAGGTGTAGGTACCGTCGGTCTTCGGCATGAAGGTCCAGCTCATCGGGCCGGTGCTCTTCAGATCGGAAACGCTGCCCTTGCCACCAGGCAGACCGGCATCGGTGATCTTGAATTCACCATCACTGCTGCCCGTTACGGTGATCATGTCGGTAGCCTGGTCATAGCTAGCCTTGATATTGCACGACGGCTTGGGCATCGCCTTCGAGCTGTCCAGAGCCAGATTCATGCAGCTGACCGGCACGATGAAGGTGTACTCCGAGCCATTCGATTCCACCAGGATCTTCCACGCCGGCATTGGCTCTTTGGCAGCCCATCGCGGGTTCATGATCACCGACGGCTCGCCGCCTTTGCGATTGGCCATCCACTTCAGGGTATGGCCGGGGGCGATCGTGGTCTTCGTGACCGTCCCGTCCCCCTCCTGAGCCGCGCGCATCGTAATGAACACGTCGTCGGCGTTGCCACCCCATCCACCCTTTTCGAGCACGATCCGAATGTCGTCCTCGAAGCGATCGAAGAGATCCTTCATCTCTTCCAGATTTCTGGCCGAGTGCGGTGAAAATGTCGAGCCTGGCCGGCCCAGCACATAGATATCGACTTGAGCGTTGGCCGGAACGACCGAGAGCGCCTGCAAGGCGATCAGCGCCAGGCCGATCCCGAGTGTACCTTTCAGAGACTTGAACTTAGACATTGCCTTTTCTCCCTCCTCAATTTCAATTCTCCGTTCGAGAACTTGAGTACATTGCTGATTGATTCTGGTCGATTTCTTCGCCGGGGCACGCCGAGATGCACCGCGACCCTCAGCGGATACACCGGCCCCAGGAGCTTTTTGACTTGCGAATTCTAACAGAAAAGGACCTATAAATGAATGGCCATATGACGAAAATAGCACTATCAGCGCCCTCGGGAACCTTTCCTGCTCACCGTGCCTCTCAATGGCAGAAGACAGGGCCAGAGGCCACAATTCGAGAACACATAGCCAAATTCAAATATCCAAGGAGCCCAAACCCATGACAACGACCCCTCTCCTGATTACAGACGAACAGTTCGACGAAACAGTCGTGAAATCCGACGTACCTGTCCTGGTGGACTTCTGGGCACCCTGGTGTGGGCCCTGCCGCATGATTGCACCCATGTTGGAAGAGCTGGCTGGCGAGCTCGGCGACAAAATCGTGATCGCCAAGGTCAACACCGATCAGAACCCGATCTACGCCCAACGCCTCGGTGTCCAGGGAATTCCCACCATGGTGCTCTTCAAGGATGGAGCCGAGGTGGATCGCGTTGTCGGTGCCCTGCCCAAAGGCCATCTCAAGCAGTGGATCGACACCACCCTCACGAACTAAGCTATTCAGTCAGGAGTCGTTGAGCGCGTCGCACGAATCGCTGCGACAGCCCGACTCTCTTCCGCGCCACGGAGGAGGAAATCGATCATGACGCGCAACCTTGTTCTGGGTATGGCGTTGCTGGGCTCCCTGTGCCTCGCCACAGCCGAAGCGGCAGAGCTGAGCCTCCTCGACGCCATGTCCACCGCTCGCAATCAGGCTCGCGAGGTGACGGCCGCTCAAGCGCAGGCCGAGGCGGGTGCTGCCCGCCTCAAGCAGGCCAAGGGCTATCGGATGCCGCAAGTGCGATTCCAGGAGATCTGGATGACTACCAACACGCCTGCCGAGGTCTTCGCGCTGCAGCTCAATCAGAAGACGTTCTCGTTCGACGACTTCGTGATGAGCGACCCCAACAACCCGGACTGGTTCGAGAACGCCACGAGCCGCTTCGAGCTCATGCTGCCCATCTACATGGGTGGCGGCCTCTCAGGGCGCATCGACCAGGCCAAGCTGGGCGCCGAAGCCGCCGAGATCAGGACTTCCTGGGCGGCAGACAGTGCGGCCCTGGCCGCCGCCGAGGCCTACATTCGCCTCGCCCAGGTGCGTGAGAATCTCGTCTTGCTGGAGCGTTCCCTCGAGACCGTCGACGCCCATGTCAACATCGCCCGGGCCTACGTCGACCAGGGAATGCTGGTGCGGTCCGAGCTCCTGATGGCCGAAGTGGAGAGGTCGCGAATCCAGGACCTGTTCCAACAGGCCCAGGGCCAGGCCAAGGTAGCCGAGGCCAATCTGTCGTTTCGTCTTGGTGCCGACCCATCGACGTCCTGGGAGCTGAGCAGGCTCCCTGACCCGCAACCGATCGCAGAGGGCATCGATCCGTGGTTGGTGACCGCCGAGACGCGAGCTGACCTGGAAGCGGCCCGCCGCATGCTGTCGGCCGCCGAGCTCGAAGTCCGGGTGCAGCGCTCAGCGCTGCTGCCCAAGATCGGCTTGCAGGCCAAGTACGACTTCTACGACCAGAACCCTTTCGGCACTGGCGCCCATTCGGGCTCGGTTGCCGCGATGGCGAGTATCGACATCTTCTCCGGCAACCGGCATCGCGCCGCCAAGGCCGCCGCCGAAGCCGACCTGGAAGCCGGACGCCAACAACTCGAACAGTTTGAAGACGGGATTCGTCTCGGTGTCAAAGATGCCTACGAAACGGCGATCAGCGCCCGGCAGCGATACGACACGGCGATGGCCGCCCAGCAAGCGGCCACCGAGGCCGAGCGCATCACCGAAGAGAGATTCAAGAAGGGTGTCGTCAAGATGATCGATCTGCTCGACGCCTCCACGGCCCGGCAGGAAGCCGAGACCCGACAACTGGTGGCGGCGGCCGAAGCCTATCTGGCGACGCTGGAGCTGGCCGTCCGATCCGGCCGCCAGCCTGAGAGCGTCATTCCGACCCCTTCGACCACAACCTCCTCGAGGACAGAATCATGATAGCCAAGAACCTATTCCGACTGACTAGCCTGGTGCTGATCTCGACAGCCTTGCTGGGGCTCGCCTGCGGCGGCTCGCACGACATCGAGACCGAGACCACTCACAGCACAATCAGCGCTTCCGTCGCTACGGCCGAGCGGCTCGACGCGGCCCAGGAAGTCGAGGTCTTCGGCACGGTCGAGGCCGAACAGACCGCCGCCGTTTCGGTCAGGGTCATGGCCATGGTGACGACCGTAAGGGTCAGGGCCGGAGACGAGGTCAGCAAAGGCCAACTCCTTTTGGAGATCGACCCACAGGCCTCCGAGGGGCAGCTCTCGCAGGCCAGGGGAGGTCTGGGGCAGGCCGAAGCTGCCCTGGCACTGGCCGAAAGGAACTATGAGCGCTTTCGAGCGTTGGCCGAAAGCAACGCGGCTTCGGAGCTCGAGTTGGACATGGCTCGAATGCAGTACGACCAGGCCAAGGCAGCCGTCCAACAGGCGCAGGGAGCCGTGTCCTCGGCCTCTTCGGTCGCCGGCGACTCCCGAGTCGTCGCCCCCTTCTCCGGCAGGGTCGCTCGCAAGATGGTCGAGGTCGGTGATCTGGCCGCGCCTGGCCGTCCCCTTCTGGTCATCGAATCCAAGGCAGGGCGACGACTCGTCATATCGATCCCGGAAAGCCTGATGGCTCGCGCCAAGCTGGCCTACGGCGACGAGCTGCGGGTCGGCATCGACTCCCGGTCCGACCTGACCGAGATGACCGGCAGTGTGGTGGAGATTCCGCCTGGCGCCGACCCGGCCAGTCACTCGTTTCAGGTCAAGCTGGCCCTCGACGCGCCCGAACTGTCCAGCGGGGCCACTGGCCGTGCCTTCATCCCGACCGATGAGCAGACGCTGATCGCCGTCCCCGAGGCAGCCGTCCTGCGCCGGGGAGGAATTCAGATGGTTGTCGTGCGCACGGACGACGGCTTTGCCAGCACCCGTGTGGTCACGGTAGGACGGACACTTCCCGAAGGTCGTGTCGAGATTCTCTCCGGCCTGACCGGCGGCGAGAGCGTCCTTTTGGACCTGGCAGCACCCCCTTCGACTGGCACCCGCGTGGAGGTTTCGTGATGGAAGCCGACAACAAGACACCGCAGTCGAACGGCGGCGATGCAGCCCGCCGTGAGGCGCTGCGCCTAAAGCAGACTCGACGGCCGATCGGCTTCTCCGGCCGCATCGCCCAGGCCTTCCTGGAGTCGAAGCTGACGCCGCTGCTGGTGGTGGCCTCCCTCCTCGTCGGCGCTTTCGCCGTCATGGTCACTCCAAGGGAAGAAGAGCCCCAGATCAAGGTGCCGATGATCGACGTGTTCGTCGGCTTGCCCGGCGCATCGGCCCAGGAGGTCGAGCGTCGGGTCATCTCGCCACTCGAAAAGGCCATCTACGAGATCGACAATGTCGAGTACTTGTACTCGATCACCCAGCCCTCGGGCGGCATGATCATCGTCCGCTTCCTCGTCGGCACCGATCCCGACCAGGCTGTGGTGAGAGTTCACTCCAAAGTAGCAGAGATCGCAGCGACGCTCCCCGAAGGCACCGTACCGCCGGTCGTTGCGCCCCGCAGCATCGACGATGTACCGGTGGTGGCCTTCACTCTTTGGTCGAATGACGCTACAGCCATGCAGCTGCGGCAGGTTGCCCAGGAGCTCAAGACCGAGTTGACTCGCCATCCCAGGGTGGCCCAGGTCTCGATCCTGGGCGGTCAGAGGCGGGCGGTGCAGGTGCGGTTCGACCGCGAGCGGCTCGCATCCCATAACGTCTCCCTCTTGCAGGCCTACCAGGCCCTGGCCGGGCTGAACTGGCGACTGCCGGCTGGCTCGTTCGCCAGCGCGGACACCGAGACCGTAGTCGAAGTCGGCAGCTTTTTTCGCACCGCGACGGAGGTCGAGAACGCCGTTCTCGGTATCTATGGCGGCAATCCTGTCTACCTTCGCGATGTGGCCACGGTCATCGACGGGCCGGACGAGCCCGCCGACTATGTGTGGATGATGGCCGGCGCCGCAGGCGGTGAGAAGGACCTCCCGCCGGGCCTCGATGCTCCGGCCGTCACCGTCGCCGTCGCCAAGAAGCCCGGCACCAACGCCGTTGATCTGGTTACCGATCTCGAGAAGCGCCTGGAGGCTTTCAAGGGGCCGGTGATTCCCGACAACGTGCACGTCACCAAGACTCGGGACTATGGCTATACCGCGGGTGAGAAATCCTCCGAGCTCATGAAACACCTCTGGATAGCGACCCTTTCCGTCGTCGGCCTGATGGCTCTAGCCCTGGGCCGACGCGAAGCGATCGTCGTCCTCGTCGCTGTGCCGACCACATTGGCGCTGACTCTAGCCGCCTCTTACCTGTTCGGCTACACCTTGAATCGAGTCACGCTGTTCGCCCTGATCTTCGCCATCGGCATCCTTGTGGACGACGCGATCGTGGTCGTGGAGAACATCCATCGGCACTACCTGCTGGGCTGGACCAATCCACGGCACGCGACGGTCTACGCCACGGACGAGGTCGGCAATCCGACCATTCTGGCCACCTTCACGGTCATCGGCGCTCTGCTGCCGCTGGCTTTCGTATCGGGACTGATGGGGCCGTACATGCGGCCGATTCCCATCAACGCATCGGCGGCCATGCTCTTCTCCTTGATCGTCGCCTTCGTCGTTTCTCCCTGGCTGACTTTCAAGCTCTTTCGCCGGACGGCCGAAAAACTGGCCGAGGGACCGGCCGAGCACGACGCGGAGACCGCTTCCGAAACACGATTCTTGAAGCTCTACGAGCGGTTGTTCCGTCCGCTACTCGCCAAGGCCTGGCGACGCTGGACCCTCTTGGCTGCAGTGGCGGTCGCGCTCTTGCTGTCGATGGGACTGGTGGTGACACGAGTCGTCAAGGTCAAGATGCTGCCCTTCGACAACAAGAGCGAGCTACAGGTCGTCATCGACATGCCTGAGGGCAGCACTCTCGAAGAGACCGCCGGCATCGCTCGCAGCCTCGCCGACACGGTCCGCACGCTGCCGGAGGTCACGGACGTTCAGATCTACGTCGGAACTTCGGCACCGTTCAACTTCAACGGACTCGTGCGCCACTACTTCCTGCGTAGCGGGCCTCTAGTTGCGGACCTGCAGATCAATCTCTTGCCCAAGCATCATCGAGATCGCGCCAGCCATCCCTTCGCCAAGGAGCTGCGAGACCTGCTGGCCCCGATCGTCGAAGGCACCGAGGCCAACGTCAAAGTCACAGAAGTTCCACCAGGGCCACCAGTGCTCTCCACCATGGTGGCTGAGATCTACGGACCCGATCTCGAGCAACGCCTCGAGCTTGCGCAGAAGGTGCGCGACATCTTCGAAACGACACCGGGTATCGTGGACGTCGACTGGTGGGTCGAGAATCCCGGTCCTCAGGTCGAGTTCGAGGTCGATCGGGAGAAGACCATTCGGGCCGGTACGACTCCCGAGGCCGTCGTGCGCACTTTGCGCGTCGCCCTCGAGGGTGCCGAGGTCGGCCTGCTGCGTGACGAGACGGCCCGCGAGTCGGTGCCCCTGGTCCTACGGCTCGATCGCTCGCAGCGCTCCAGCATCGACGGTCTGCTCGGGATATCCGTCCACGGCTCGGAGGGCCGCATGGTGCCGCTCGGCGAGCTGGTCAAGGTGCGCCCGACTTCCCGCGAGCGCTTCATCTACCACAAGAACCTGCAGCCGTTGACGTATGTCATCGGCGAGGTGGCGGGGAACGAGGAATCGCCGATCTACGGCATTCTCGACATGCAAGACCGCGTCGAGGCATTGCAAGATCCGTCGACCGGCGAGCCGCTCGAGATTCTCTCGTCGAGCATGCCGGACGACACCACCGGCTACGCCATGAAGTGGGACGGTGAGTGGCAGATCACCTACGAGGTGTTTCGCGACATGGGAGTCGCCTTCGCCGTCGTGCTGGTCCTCATCTATGTTCTGGTGGTGGGCTGGTTCCGCTCCTTCATCACGCCGCTGATCATCATGGCGCCTATCCCCCTGACACTGATCGGCATCCTCCCAGCCCACGCCATCGGAGGAGTCTTCTTCACCGCCACCTCCATGATTGGATTCATCGCTCTGGCTGGCATCATCGTGCGCAATTCGATCCTGCTGGTGGACTTCATCAATCTGGAACTGGCGGCTGGGGAGAAGCTCGAGACCGCTGTCATCAAGGCGGGGGTCGTTCGCTTCAGGCCCATCTTCCTCACCGCCGCGGCACTGGTCGTCGGTGGGCTTGTCATCCTGCTCGATCCCATCTTCCAGGGCCTGGCTGTGGCCCTCATCTCGGGGGTCGTCGTCTCTACCGCCCTGACCCTGATGGTCATACCGCTGCTGTACTACATGTATCTGAAGACGGTGGGCCTGGAGAAAGTCGTACCCCAGGACCAATAGCCCCAAATAGCCAAGGAGACGAATCATGACAGTCAATGACTACCTGAGAGCCATCGCCGGGTTCCTTATTGTCTTATCGGTGGCACTCGGCTACTGGGTCCACCCAGGCTTTCTTCTCTTTACGGTCTTCGTCGGTCTCAACCTCTTGCAGTCGGCCTTCACGAAGAAATGCCCGATGATCTCCGCGCTTCGCGCGATGGGCGTGCCCGATTGAAGAGCCCAGGCCTCGGGGCCACTGGCCATCGAAGACAGGGGACGGCACCCTCAACGGAATTGGAGAAATCTTCATGAAAATGCTGATGATCATCATCGATCAGTCGAAGCGGGAGGAGCTGGAGGTCTTCCTGAACCGCTCGGGCGTTGTCGGCTACACGGAAATCTCCCATGCCGCCGGGATGGGTCTCACGGGACCGCGTCTCGGTTCCAGCGCCTTTCCCAAGACCTCCGCGGTGGTCTTCACGATCCTCGACGACGAAGCCTTGCAAGGGCTCCGCGAGGGTGTGGACCGGTTCTGCGCCACCTGTGGCGAAGAGCTGCGGATGATCTCTTGGGACGTGGACGTACTCCGGTAGACTCCCGACAGGCCTGTCGTCAACCTGTCTCGACATCGGGTTTCGACATCGTGGCTCGACGTGATCCTCACACCTCGTTCGCAGAGGAGAATCGACGCATGAAGATCGTAGTCATCGGAGGAGACGCCGCGGGCATGAGCGCGGCCTCACAGGTCAAACGCCGCAGAAAAGACTGGCAAGTCACGGTGCTGGAGAAGGGGCGCTTCACCTCCTACGCCGCCTGTGGCATTCCGTACTATCTGGCCGGAGATGTCGCGGACTTCGATGACCTCGTCGTCGTTACTCCGGACGAGTTCCGCAGCAAACGGGGCATCGATGTCCGAATGGGTTGGGAGGCGACCTCCATCGACACGCGGGATAGGAAGGTCACCGCTCGCACCGACACCGGTTCTTCGGATTCCCTGCCCTATGACCGCTTGCTCATCGCTACCGGCGCGAGTCCGATCGTGCCGGACTGGCCGGGTGTCGATCTCGCCGGAGTAACCGCGGTTCGCAATTTGGACGATGCCGAGCATCTCGAGCGCTTGCTGAGCGCGGAGCCCAAACGAGCTGTTGTGGTTGGGGCCGGATACGTCGGCCTGGAGATGGCGGAGGCGCTGGCGCGCCGAGGCCTGGAGGTCACCGTCGTCGAGAAGCTGGCAGGAGTGATGGGGGGTGCCGAGGACACGCTAACCCAGATGGTTCTGGACGAAGCCGAGCACCACGGTATTCGTATCTTGCTCGAAACTTCGGTCGAAGGGTTTCAAGGTACCGAGGGTCGGTTGACCACTGTTCAGACCGATGCAGGAGGCCTGCCTGCAGATCTGGCCGTCGTCTCCCTCGGGGTTCGACCCAATTCGGCACTTGCCGCCAAAGCCGGAATCGCGCTGGGAAGCTTCGGCGCCATTCACGTCGATGTAGGTCAACGAACCGACATTGAAGACGTCTTCGCCGCTGGCGACTGCGCCGAAGCGAATCATCTCGTCCTCGGCAGACCGGTCTACATTCCGCTGGCACTGACGGCCAATCGTCAGGGCCGCGTCGCGGGAGCCAACATGGCCGGTGGACAGGAGAGATTCCCTGGGGTCGTAGGCAGCGCGGTGACTCGCCTCTTCGACCTGACCATCGCGCGCACCGGAATCGACGAGGCGACCGCCGAAAGAGCAGGGATCCCCTTCAAGACGGTCGCAACCGAGGCACCCAGTAAGGCGCACTATTACCCGGGCCACGAGCCGGTCTGGGTAAAGCTCGTTTTTCGCAGCGATAACCACAAACTACTAGGAGCCTGGCTGGTCGGCAGAGATCCCTGTGCCGGAAAGAGAGCCGACGTCCTGGCCGTGGCTTTGAGCACCGGCATGAGTATCGAGCAGATCGGCGATCTGGACCTGACCTACGCGCCACCCTTTGCACCGGTCTGGGACCCCATTCTGCAGGCCGCAAACAAGGCGAGATTTCAGCTAGCCAGAGAACAGAATTCTGGCTAGCCTCAGGGGGTTGAGGCGTACGGGTGGTCCGCAGGCGGACGGCGACGGCTTTGTAGGGGAGCCCCTTGCGGGCTCCCGCGGGAGGGGTCAAGCCCCTCCCCTACATTCGGGCGGCCCGCCCGAATGTACCTCTGGCGCCGATGGAGACAATAGGGGCGCAGGGGCTTAAGGGCTTAGGGGGAGTGACTCTCCCACGGGAGTCCTGGTACCTCCCTGTCGTTCCGAGAGGCGAAGACGGTACAAGGCCACCGACGGTCCTTTCCCTCACCGCCTCAAAGACCGGTCGGCGAAGTCGCCGAGCGCCTCACCCCCCAAGCCCTCAAGGACTGAATCTGCCCGGTTTTCGTGGACACCTCCGA
>Ga0316192_10000179_pt1 | contig 44745 bp, 37 predicted proteins | sample MerIslwburrow_MG_FD_204931 | JGI IMG/M metagenome (GOLD analysis project Ga0316192, IMG submission 204931) | Coastal sediment microbial communities from Maine, United States - Merrow Island worm burrow | ecosystem: Environmental > Aquatic > Marine > Coastal > Sediment | place: USA: Maine...
AGATCGCCCGCCATCTCAGGCCGTCCTCGCTCATCACTCCTCAACAACCTGCAAGGTTGCCTCCGGTGCTCCTCCCTGCGGGTGGCCAGATCTGACAGACGCTTTCCACAATCTGCTCGCGGGGTCATGAATAATGCGGGCTAGGCTCGTCTCCCGGCACCTTGAAATGCCCAAGTTGAGTGTCTGGAACTGGAGTCTATCTCAGGCAGGCAAGCCTTCCACAGAAAGGGGCTTGACGTATACTCACCCAGTCTTTTTGACCGAAAGGAGGCAGCATGAACTATGGGAAGGCGGTTGTCGCCGGGGTCGTCGGTGGTGTCGTAGTCAACGTCGCCGATTTCGTCATGCACGGAATGATCATGGCGGCAACATACAAGAAGTACGCGGTCTTTACTCAGGAACAGGCCAATCCCCTGCATTTCACTCTCGTCGCGGTGTGCATGTCGATCATGGCAGCCTTCCTCTTCGCCAAGACCCGTAGCGTGTGGGCCGAGGGGCTGATGGGGGGTGTCAGCTTCGGGTTCTGGCTCGGGATGATCGCGTTCTTCGCGCCGTTCTACAATTCTCTGGTGTTCGAGGGGTTTCCCTACTACATGAGCTGGTGCTGGGGCGGTATCAACCTCATCAGCTATCTGGTCCTCGGCGCGGTTCTGGGCTTGATGTACAAGAAGCAGTAGGCAGCTCGAATCGCGGCGCTGTGTATCGGCCGGAAGCCGGGACTCTGAGGGTCCTCCCGATCGCTCCAGAGACCGAATTTCACAGAGCAGAGGTCTGGTACGATTCCCCTTTGTCGGTCTCTCTGGAGGGAGGTTCTGGTGATCCAACCGAAGCTCAGATTCTGTGTGGTGGCTCTCTTTCCGGTGGTATTGCTCCCTATTGCCGGAGTCGCTGAAGCGTCGACCGAAACCAAAGAGGCGACGCCCTACGATCACCTGGAATGGCGAAACGTCGGTCCGGTAAACATGAGTGGTCGCGTAGCCGATGTCGAAGGCATTCCCGGCGACCCCAACATCCTCTATGTAGGTGCGGCCTCGGGAGGGGTTTGGAAGACGATCGACGGAGGCTTGAGCTTCGAGCCGATCTTCGATGACCAGCCGATAGCTTCCATTGGCGATCTGGCGCTGGCGGCCTCGAACCCCGACGTGATCTACGTCGGTACCGGGGAGGCCAACGTGCGCAACAGTGTCTCGTATGGCAACGGCATCTACAAATCCACTGACGGCGGTCAGAGCTGGAAAAACATGGGGCTCGGCGATACACGTCACATTTCGCGAATCGTCGTTCACCCTACCGATCCCGACATCGTCTATGTCGGTGCCCTGGGGCACATCTTCGGGCCGAACGAGGAGCGGGGAGTCTTCCGCTCGACCGACGGCGGCGCCAGCTGGGAGAAGGTGCTCTTTGTCGACGATCGCCACGGTGTTTCCGACCTGGACATGGACCCGACGAATCCCAACATCCTGTACGCGGGCTTCTGGCACTTCGAGCGCAAGCCCTGGACCCACCGGACCGGTAGCGAAGAAGGGGGAGTGTGGAAGACGGTGGATGGAGGAGCCAGCTGGGAGAAGCTGGACGAGGGGCTGCCCAGGTTGATGGGGCGAATCGGCGTCAAGGTCGCTCCCAGCAATCCCCAGGTGGTCTATCTGATCGTCGAGTCCGATGAAGGGACGTTCTTTCGGTCGCAGGACAGGGGCGAGACTTTCGAGAAGATGACAGACAATGTCCAGATCGTCTCTCGCGGCCTCTACTACACGGATATGCGGGTCGATCCCCAGAACGAGAACCGCGTCTACGCCATCTCCAGCCGTCTCTTCGTTTCGATCGATGGCGGCAAGTCCTGGGAACGTATCTCGAAGAGCACCCATGTGGACTTCCACAGCCTCTGGATCGACCCGATCGATCCACGGCGGATCTGGCAGGGGCAGGATGGTGGCATCGCCGTGTCCTACGATCGCGGTGGCACCTGGGACCCGATTCGGAATCTCCCGATCGCACAGTTCTACCAGGTCTTCCATGACGACAGGGAGCCCTTTTACTACCTGGGAGGTGGTCTGCAGGACAACGGCACCTGGTACGGGCCGAGCCGTACCCGGGAACCAGCGGGAATTCTGGAGGACGACTGGAGAATGATGAGCTTTGGTGATGCCTACTGGGTGGTACCCCACCCAGATGATCCGGAGCTTTTCCTCTCGGAGTACCAGGGTGGCGGAATCGTTCGGACGGACATGCGTACCCGTCAACAGATCGACGTTTCACCCCAGCCGAGGCGAAACGATGGAGGGCCGGTTGGGGTTCTCGAGTATCGTTTCAACTGGAACGCACCGATCGTGGCCTCTCCCCATGATCCCCACACCATCTACTTTGCCGGCAACGTCGTGTTCAAGACTCGGGATTTTGGGGACAGCTGGCAGGTCATCAGTCCGGATCTCACCACCAACGATCCTGAAAAGCAGGGCGAGGCGGGTGGCCCCGCCTGGACAGAGAACACCACCGCCGAATACCACACGACCCTGATCAGCTTCGCCGAGTCGCCGGTTCAGGCCGGATTGCTGTGGGCTGGATCCGACGATGGGCGGCTCCATGTGAGCCACGATGGTGGCGACGCATGGCAGGATGTCACTACCAACGTTCCGGACATGCCCGGGTTCTCTCCGGTCTCCCACATCGAGCCATCGAGAACCTCTCCAGCTGCGGCCTACGTTGCTTTCGATCGTCACATGTTCGACGATTTCCGTCCCCACATCTACGTTACCAATGATTCCGGCAGCACCTTTCGGCGTATCTCGGACGGCCTCCCAGAAGGCGCCTGGGTTTGGATCGTACGGGAGGACCCTCGCAATCAAGACCTGCTTTGGGCCGGCACAGAGTTGGGGCTCTACGCCTCGCATGACCGGGGTGGGACCTGGCGGCGCCTGCATCTGAAGAACCTGCCCACCGTGGCGGTCCATGATGTGCTCGTCCATCCACGGGAGAACGACCTCATCCTGGGAACCCACGGACGTGCGATCTGGGTCTTCGATGATGCGACGCCTCTTCAGGAGTTCGATCCGACGGATGACGAGCAGAAGACTCACCTTTTCGGTATGCGGCCGGCGTTGAGGTACCCCTCCCGGTTTACCCGCTATGGCTTGGGAGACAGGCGCCACAAGGCTCCCAACCCGCCGGCAGGGGCCTTGGTCACCTACTATCTCAGCGAGGACCTGGAAGAAGAAGATGAGGCTGTGACTTCCGACGACTCCTCCAAGGCGGCGAAGCACAGAGATGAGAGTGAAGAGGCCGAGGAGGAGCGCCTCAAGATCGAGATCCTCGACGTATCGGGGGAGACGATTCGAACGCTCGATGGAGAAGGCCTGGGTAGAAAGAAAGGTCTCAATCGTGTCGCGTGGGACCTGGCTATGGACGGTCCTCGCCAACGCACGGACGAGAAACCGGAAGCCGACGAGTTCGATGGTCCGCCACGGGGTCCATGGGTCCTTCCCGGTACCTATACCGTTCGTTTGACCTTGGATGAGGAGATGATGGAAGCACCGGTCGAGGTCAGGGTCGATCCGAGTATCGACGTCGGTCTCGAAGATCTGCGCCAGCAGTTCCTGGTCGTCAAAGCTCTGCAAGACAAAGTCTCGGTCCTCAACGACGGCCTACGCAGAATCGATGCGGTAACCGCTCAATTGGAGGCTCGACGGGCGACCGTCAAGAAGATGGAACAGGATCTTCCTGACGATCTGCTTTCTGCGCTCAGCGATTATGAGCAAGGGACCTCCGAGCTGGTAGAGGGCCTGGCTCGAGCCGAGGACAAGCCCTACTGGAGCCAGGGGCCGCGCTTGAGCGAGCGTCTGCAGTCCCTGGCCCGGGAGGTCGATGGGCAGTTTGCAGCGCCCACCAGGGCACAGATCGACTATCTAGCGGAGCTCGAGGCGGAGTTCCAGGAGAAGGTCGAGGAGGTCAATATCCTGTTCACCGAAACGCTGCCAACCCTGAATGGCCAGCTTCAGGAGCAGGGCATCCCATCGATCTTGCTACCCGCGGCACTGGAGGTGCCGGTTCTGTAAGACCGGGGCCAGGCGCCGAACGGCTATCGACTCACACTCTGCTGTTAGATCTGGGGCAGAGAAGGGAAGGCTCCGGCTGTACAATAGAGAGTCCCTCTAAGTGGTTCGAAGGAAGAGGAGTACCGGATTCAGATTCGGAGACGCCATCAAGGTGAGTGACCCGACTCGATCTCTGACGAAACCGCTCTGGTATCTGGAGGGGTTCATGGACCTGAGTGGCAGGCTGTACCGGGTTCCAATCCACTCGTTGCCTTTCAGAGTCGGACGCAAGGCCGGTCTCGAGTTGACCCTGCCGCTACAGATCGTTTCATTTATGCACGCAGAGCTGTACGAGCACGACGGCCGATTGATGGTTCGTGATCTGGGAAGCACCAACGGTACATTTCTCAACCAGGAACCGCTGACTGGTGAAGCACCTCTCGATGAAGGGGACATCCTGCACTTCGCGACTCTCGAGTTTCGTCTTGGTGTGATGGATGCCGAGGGCAGCGAGTCGCTGATTGGCTCGACGGCAGTCATCAGTTCGAAATTGCCCCAATTGGTGGTCGAGAAAGCTGAACGGCTTCGGGTCCTTTTGCAGGATGGCGGAGTGAGACATGAGTTCCAGGCCATAGTCGGGCTCTCGAAACGCGATCTCCTGGGGTACGAGGTTCTGGGCAGGGGGGATTCGGAAGGTCTTCCCAGCACCCCCTATGAGCTGTTCGATCTGGCGGCAGTCCTCGGGGTCGAGGTCGAGCTCAGCGAACTCCTGCGTCAGCATAGTTTTCCGGAGTGCGCCTCGTTTCTCGGTGCACCGCGGTTCTTCTTCAATACTCATCCGCGAGAGCTGCGGGAAGACCGTCTGCTGAGGTCGTTGGAGAGAGCGAGATCCGAGTTCCCGCAGGTGCGGATGGCGATCGAGATCCATGAAGCTGCCGTGACCGACTCGACGACGATCCAGCGTCTCATGGCTGAGCTCCAACGCTTCGATGTTCTCCTCGTCTACGATGACTTCGGCGCTGGTCAGGCGCGCCTGCTGGAATTGGCCGATGTGCCGCCCGATTTCCTGAAGTTCGACCGCAGCCTGATCGAGGACATCGACGGTGCGCCTCCGGCTCGTCGCCGGCTTCTGGCGAGCCTTGCCAAGCTGGCTTTGGACCTGGGAATCGACCTCATCGCGGAAGGCGTGGAGACCGAGGAAGAGGCCGCAGTGTGTCGGGGAATGGGCTTCGCCTACGGCCAGGGCTACTTGTTTTCACGTCCCCAGTCCAGTGATCAGCTGATTCGCGGAGCCGGTGTGGATCAGTCAGGCTGGACACGAGGCTAGTGCCGGTCGCGATCAGGACACTCTGACAAGTTGCGTCGAGGGTCGGCCATGAAGCGGATCCCCAGCTACGAGACAGCTCCATACAGGACCGAGTTGGAAGTCGAGGTGGTGGGCGTACGGCGCGAGGGCGACCGCACCTTCGCGGTGCTGGACGACACGATCCTCTATCCTGAAGGGGGTGGACAGCCCTGTGATTTTGGCTGGCTGAAAGGCGTGAGAATCAACGATGTTCGCAAGCGAAAGGGTGAGATACGGCACTACTTCGATGAAGGCGAGCTGACGGTCGGGAGAGGTCTGCTGCAATTGGACTGGGAGCGTCGATTCGATCATATGCAGCAGCACACGGCCCAGCACCTCCTGTCGGCTTTGGCGCTGGATCTGTTCGGCTGGCACACCCGAGCCTTTCATCTTGGAGAAGATACCAGCGACATCGATCTGGACATCGCGGCGCCTCGATCAGAAGACGTCCGTACCCTGGAGGATGCCGTCGCTTTGCAGGTGGCGGCCGCAAAGCGGATCAGGACACATCGAGTCGACCCTGAGGAGTACAGGTCTCTCGAAGTTCGGAGCCGAGGGCTGCCGGCTGGCCACGTGGGAGATATCCGATTGGTGGAGATCGACGGCGTCGACCTGAATACCTGCGGTGGCACTCATGTAGGCCTGACGTCGGAGGTTGGCGGGGTGAAGATCCTCAGCTCGGAACCGCAACGAGGAGGCACCCGGCTGTACTGGGTGGCGGGGGCACGCCTGAGGAGGCGCTTGGCGCAGCACGAGGCAAGAGGTGCGGAGCTCCGAGCCGTCCTGGACACCGGCGACGCTGAGCTGGTTGACGTCTGTCGTCTCAAGCTGGAGCAGTTGACTCAGGCTAGGCGGCGATGTCGCCTTGTCGAAGAGAGGCTTGCACAAGAGCTCGTTGGGAGGTTGCTCGACTGCTCGGACGACATGGTCGACTACCATCTCGCGGGTGTCGAGGCAGGCCTGCTACGGCCGATATCAGAGGAGCTCGCCAAGCGAGCCGGGGAGAGAGTAGGGTTTCTGACCTGCGAGGGGGAAGGCAGGTTCAAGTTCTCGCTTGTTCAGGGGGAAGGCTCTGGCCTGGAGTTGAGTAGGGCTGGCGCTCGAGTTTGCGAGATTCTTGGTGGACGCGGCGGTGGCTCCGGAAGGCTCTTTCAGGGGAATGCAGACTCGCTGTCACGCCGAGCCGAGGCGATTGAGTTTCTCAAACAGGCTTTGCGGCCGGAATCTTGATCCGATTCCGCTGACCTCGCCGAGTTTCAAGCAGATCAACCAATCGGAGGCTTGGTCCCTTCCATCAGGGCTCGCCAGGGTTGGAAGGCCACCCGTCCGTGCGATTCCGGGCTTTCCGCCATCCGGGCCGCGAGATTCGCCGAGAGGGGCGGGGAGGGCGGAGGGCTACCCGTTATCGCACACCATTGAAGCGAGTTTGCGAGGTGAAGAGAGTAGCTCGCACGAGCCTCCCTGTCCCAGTCTTCGTGACGAAACGGGTTTCCGTCGACCTTCTGCGGCTCGAGCTCCTCGTGTAGCTCTCCTTTCAAGTCTCCGTTGCCGCTGGGTCGGGTGGCGGTGGTTGCAAGATGGGCCTTCCAGGAACCGGCCGGGTGGTAGAGCTCGAAGGCGTGGCGTGTCAGTGGATAGACATCGATCTGCACCCTTCCTCTGTTGTCGAAGTCGCGATGTTCGGCGCCGTCGATCTCCTTGTTGCCGAAAGGGACCGCAACGAACTGATGCACCTGGCCGCGCCCGTTCGAGTATCCGCCGAGCCACGACTGCTCCGTGAGAACGAGATAGTCCTGAGGGTTGCGATGGAGAGCGCTGGACGAGCTCCGACCGGACACAGCGTCTCTTCTGCCAGTCGAGATCTTCACTGCAAAAGGGTAGAAGGTCTGGTGGGCCACGGAGTATGAAGGCTGGAAGCTCAGCCACATGGCTTCGGACTGATACATCGGTAGCATCGCTTCCACCTGGTGAAGCCAGGGAGCAGAACCCTGTTCGACAAGCTCCTGAACCGGAAACAGGGGGTAGCGTCCGAGACCTGGGAGGAGGGGGAAGTCTCTTTCTCCATCCGGAATCCGTAGCGTGCGCTGGAAATCGATCGTCAGTTTCGCGTCAGGGTGAATCTCTGGAAAGGTAAAGTTCAGGTTGTCGCGGGTTAGCTCGATCACTGGGTCTCCTTTCAGTTCTGCTTGCGACCAGCACTTGTAACGAGCTTGCGCAAGCTGGTGTCCGGCATCGATTGGACTTGGCGAATGAGTTGAGCCATGAGGCGCGGCCTGCGGCGGATGACGTCCTGAAGGTCGCCGGCAACCTTGCCCGCCATGGCGAGTAGGACGTCGGGGTCTTCATCCAGCTCACGGGCGAGGGCGCGGATCTTGGCCTCTGACGGTGGAGCTTCGTGCCCGCGCTCGACCTTGCTCAGGTAGGACGGCTCGACTCCGACGCGAGTGGCCACCTGGCGCACCGAAAAGGTGCGGTCCATCTTCCTCAGGTCCTCGCGACGCTGTCGGATGTAGCTGCCGAATCGGGACATTTCAGATGTGTAGTGTATAGTAAACACTACACACTTGCAACCCGAGACTCCTCCTGCCCATGCAGAGCTTCCACAGAGCCGATTTCGGATAGTCTGGAGAGGTGCTGATCGTCTACTTCTTGGCAGCTCTCGTGGCCCTCCTTCTGTGGTGCGAATCGAAGGGATGGCGCTCCGGAGCCTGGTTCACCAAGCCGCTGGCATCAGCCGCATTTGTCGCATTTGCCCTGCAGATGGGCGCTCGCCAAAGCGAGTACGGACTCTGGGTACTGACGGCTCTGGTCGCGTGCTGGCTTGGTGATGTCCTGTTGATTCCCGCCCACCAAGGCTCTTTCAAAGCCGGGATCCTGAGCTTCCTGGCCGGGCATGTCTTCTATTCGGTCGCCTTCCTGGTGCATGGAGTCGATGCTCGATGGGCAATGCTGGGCGCCGTCGCGCTGGCTTGCATCGCCTGGCCTGTTGGAGGGGTGCTTCTCAGGAGCGTCGATCGCAGCCTGCGCAGGCCGGTGGCTGCATACATCTTGGTCATCTCAGGAATGCTGGCCCTCGGGGTAGGAGCCTGGGCCCGCGCCCAGGAGATGGTGTTCCTCGTCGCTCCGGCCGCCTTCTATCTGTCCGACCTGGCAGTCGCCAGGAACCGATTCCTGGCGCCCGGTTTCGTGAATCGTCTGATCGGCCTGCCGCTCTACTATGCCGCTCAGCTTCTATTCGCCTGGAGCGTGACTCTAGCCTGAGATCTGGCTTGGCAGGGTGGTCCTGAATTCTGGGGCTCGGCGCGCTCGTGTGGCCTGCTCGAAGGCAAATGCGTGGCGGAGAAGTCTCGGTTCGCTCCAGGGCCGACCGAAAAAGGACAAACCGATCGGCAGCCCGTGGACGAATCCTGCGGGCACCGTGATGTTCGGATATCCAGAGACGGCGGCAAGACTCGAACTGCCGCCGAGGAAGTGGTCGCCGTTGATGAGATCGGTCGTCCAGGCCGGCCCTCCGGTCGGCGCGACAATGGCGTCGAGCTGATGCAGGTCCATGACTGCATCGATCCCCTCATCACGAGTGGCCCGACGGCAGGTCGACAGTGCTTCGAGGTAGTCGGGGCTGGTCAGGTCTCCCTTGGTCTGGGCCTCGACAAAGATGTCCTGTCCGAAGAACGGCATTTCACGATCCGCATTCTCTTCATTGAATCGGATGATGTCGGCCAGGCTGCGAGTCTTCGCGTCGCCGCCGAGGTCTGCGAGATACCGATTGAGACCGGCTTTGAACTCATACAGCAACACCGTGTATTCTGCATCTCCGAACGTTCCGCGTGTAGAGAAGTCCACCGGGTCGATCAACTCCGCTCCCTGTCGCCTCATCCCTTCGAGCGCTTCTTCGAGAACGGCATCGACGCCGGGATGGAATCCGAAGTACTGGCGGGCGACTCCGATCCGCGCGCCGGAGAGTCCGCTCGGATCCAGAAGTGTGGTGTAGTCGAGGGTGCTTCTTTCCTGGTTTCCGCTCGTTGCTTTGTCTGCCGGATCGATACTCACAAGAGCTCCTAGAAGAGCCGCGGCATCTGCAACCGTTCTTGTCATGGGGCCGGCGGTGTCCTGCGAGTGGGCAATCGGAATGATCCCCGCCCGACTGACGAGACCGACCGTCGGTTTGACCCCGACCAGGCCGTTGGCGTTCGATGGGCAGACGATGGAACCGTCGGTCTCAGTACCGAGAGAGACGCTTGCCAAGCTCGCCGACGTAGCTGCCCCGGATCCGGCACTGGAGCCACATGGGTTTCGGTCCAGGGCGTATGGATTCCGGCACTGACCTCCGCGTCCGCTCCATCCGCTGGATGCATGATTGGAGCGGAAGTTGGCCCACTCGCTCAGATTGGTCTTGCCCAGCAGTATGGCTCCGGCCTCGCGCAGACGATGCGCCACCTCCGAATCTCGAGGCGGGGTGCAGCCTTCCAGCGCCAGAGAGCCCGCCGTGGTGGACATTCGATCGGCAGTGGCGATGTTGTCCTTGAGGAGCACAGGGATGCCGTGCAGAGGTCCACGCGGACCTTTCGACTCGCGCTCTTCGTCGAGATGGTCGGCTATGGCCAGGGCCTCCGGATTAACTTCCAGAATGGAGCGCAGCTCGGGACCCCGACGATCGACCGCTTCGATGCGATCGAGGTACATCGCTGTGATGTCGTGTGCCGTCCATCGGCCCGAGGTCATAGCGTCTTGAAGATCCTGGATCGACAGCTCGGACAACTCGAAGTCTTCCTTCTGACCCGCCCACGAGTCCGCGGTGCCGGCCTCGGGGATTGATCGTTCCGGCCGAGAACAGCCGAAGGGGCCTGCAAGCGCGACAGCACCTGCAAGGGTGCCGGCGCCTAGCAGCTCTCGTCGACTCAGTCGATATCTCTTGTTCGACTCTCGTCTCTGCTCGTCCATGGTGCCTCCTTCCAACTGTCTGACAACCTGACTGACGAGTTCGAGGATTGCAGCATCCGGGCTGCCAGGCAAGCCATGCTCGGGCTTTCGTGCTTCAGGCGCTTTGTTGTCTAGGGCCCGCTGTCTGGTGCAGGGGATTGCTGCTGTCTATCGACCTGGTAGCGGTTGAGCAGTGGAGCGGAGCTACTGCCGCTGCGGCTCCGAGGTAGCACGCCCATCGCGTTCCTGAAGACGATTGGCTCGCCACTCGTCGATGGTCTCTCGAATGCGATCGTGGAGCTGCTCGAGCTCCTCGCGTGAAGGACGTGACTGCTCGGCGAGAGATCTGGCTCTGTCTCGCATCTCTGCCAGTCTCTCTTCGTCCACTCTGAAGGAATCTGCCAGGCCCCGGGCCTGCTCTCTGAGTCGGTCGATCTCCTCTCGGGATGGGCGGGCGCTGTCGGCCAGCTCTCTTGCGCGCTCCAGAAGCTCTTCAATCTCCTCTTCAGGCATCTCGATCTCGGCCAAGCTCTGAGCTTCCAACCGGAGTGCTTCCATCTGCTCCTGTGTTGGCACGACCAGATCTGCGAGATGGCCGGCCTCTTCCGCGAGCTCGGCTGCCATCAGGGACATCTCGAAGCTCATGGCCTCGAGCTCGGGCTCGAGGAGCACTTCCAGGGCCTCGATCTGGATCGCAAAGTCCCCTTCGAGGGCAGCCATCTCGAGCGCGACGCTACTTTCGATCTCGGCGATCAGGGGCTTGATCGCGGCCTCGAATGCAAGCGAGGTTTCCAAGTCGAGGGGGTCGACTACTTTCACCGGAGCTGGAACCGGGCTCGGTACCGGAGGTGGCTCGCTGTCAGGCACGCCAAAGGCTAACGGAGCGGGCGCGGCGAGTGTGTCGGGAGAACTCGGCACAACCGGCGTGCGTTGAAGCTCAGTAACCGCAGCAGGATCCTGTGCATCAAGAGGTTTCTCGGTTCGGGTGTCTGCAGTCGAGAAGCCGGGAGCTGCGATCACGAGCGACGCCAGGGTGAGGAGCGCCCCGAGCGCCAACCATCTCGAGAGCGGGTCTTCGGGACGCGGATAGTCCCGATCCACGAGGCGCGCAATTCGGCGGCTCAGGCGGGAACGATCTGAAGCCATGGCAGGAGCGAGAAGGGCTCTCCGGCCGCGGAGACTGCGTTCGGCGAGGTCGGTCAAGACCCTGGCCATCGTGATGGGTCTGCCGGTCTGCTGCACCGCCCTGTCATCGCAGCGATACTCGGCCAGCTCCTGAAGATGCATGCGGACCCTCCTGTTGAGGGGTTGGAAGAAGAAGAGGCTCTCGATGAGACGAGCCGCGAGCAGCCAGGCGGGGTCCCAACGTTCGAGATGAGCCAGCTCATGGGCCAGGACAATCTCGTGATGTTCGGGTGGCAGCTCGCTGATGGATCGGTGCGGCATGCAGATTTCTCCACGAACCACGCCCCTGGCCAGCGGTATGGTGATTCGGGATGAGCTCGTGAGTCTTACAGCGCGCCTGGCATCGCTAAGCCGAAGCAGGCGCACCAGGAGCTCGAATAGAGGTCCCTTTTCGAGACGGACCCGACCGGACAACAGAGCGTGAAGCCGCAGGTAGGAGATCATCAAGCCGGTGGTCAAGATTCCTGCCCCCAACAGCCATGCCAGATTCAGCCAGACACCGACAGCGCCGATACGCGGAGCGGAAATGAGGCTAGGCGGAGAGGTCTCCGCACCGCGAGCAACGGAGCCTGAGTGTGGCGGAGTCGCGGAGCTCTGACGCGAGACAATGGGCTCGGCTGCGCTCAATGCTTGTGTCGGGAGCACGGATGCGGTCGTGTTGCCTGGTGGATCATTGTTGAATTGGAGCTCCCAAGCTCCAGCGAGGGGCGTGAGTCCGAGTCCGATCTGCAGGCTGGCCGTCAGGAGTCCACCGACCAGACCGAGCTTGAGGAGTAGCTCCTTGGCTGGAAGAGCCGAGTCCGGCAACCGCTTCCAGAGCAGACAGGTCAGTCCGAGGATGACTGAGCTGTGAACCAGGTATGTGAGCAACCACGCGGTGAAGTAGGGGGACAGGGTTCCTATGTCGAAGCTCGAGGTTGTCATCTCAACGCTCCTCATTTTCGCTCTCGGCGATCAAACGCTTGAGCTCTTCGATCTCCGCGGGATTCGTTTCGTGCTCGACCAAGAGGTGGCTCACCAGAGCTGTAACATCTCCCGCAAAAAGGCGCTCGGTCAGCTCTCCGACCATGGACCTTTTGACTTCCCTTTCGGTCACATTCGGCGAATAAACGAAGCGGCGGCCTTCACTGTGGTGTCGGACGACCCCCTTCTTTTCCATCTTGACCAGCATCGTGGCAACGGTAGTCGGGGCCAACCCCCGGTCTGGCAGAAGGGCCTCATGCACCTGAGCGACCGTTGCCTCCTGGTTCGCCCAGAGGACGCGCATGATTGCGAGCTGAAGGTCTGCGAGAGTGTGTGTTTTGCTCATAGGCGTCTCCGTCTTCTGAGAGTGGTACGAAATACGACCCCGGTAGTTTCATGCCGACTACCACTGTAGTACTACTATGGTAGTAGTGTCAAGGGAGGGAGCGAGAGCCCAGACTCACGGGGCCAAGGGTGATTCCGGTGGAAATCGCCTCTGTACGGGTCCGTGCTGGCTTACTCGCACGACCCGAGAAGGCCGAGGCCTCTGCAACGGGCGGCATCGCTGGAACGATCACCCAGCAGGGTACGACGACTCGCCTGAGCGGAATTCAGGTCATTGTCTTCGACGATACGGACTCGTGGATCGATGAGGTTTCGACGGACAGCCAGGGAGAGTACGAGGTTTCGAACCTCGATGATGGTACCTATTTTGTGAAGACCTATAACTACAGTGCCTACGTCGATGAGCTCTACAACAACATCGATTGCTCGTCCGGATGTGATGTGACCACGGGGACGCCGATAGGTGTCACTCCGTAGGTCGAGGATCGCAGCATCCAGCGGCGCGATCAAGCGAGCGAGAGCGCTCCTTCTGCTCGAGAAGCTACCCTCTAATAGCCAGAACGGTGGCTGGATGACTGGCGGCTTCCCGTCTAGGGGAAGCTCTGCGACCAGGCGTCGGTGCTGGCCGATTCGAAGCCGTCGCGAAAGAAGAGCCCGGTTACTTCGTCGGCGCCAGCGTCAGGCGGATCGTCTCGCGGCTCCAGGTCGATGTCGCCATCGGCTATGCCGCTTGGTAGGGAGGTGCCGTTGTCGATCGGTCCAGCGGCGTCGGTTGTGAGATGCAGATCGCCGAGGGTGGGTTCGACAAACCAGTCCAGTGGGGCGCCGGCAAGGTTGGTCGTGAGACTGGCAGCTGCGCCGTCGCGTGCCCGCAGTGTATGGCTGACGAGGTTGTTCGTGATCTCGGCCAGGGTATTCTCGAAGCGCCACTCGATCGACGACGATCTTGGGGTCTGGGTCGAGACGGCGCTGTTGTGGAAGATACCCGTGCCATGAGCTTGTTCGAGCGCGATGGCGGTGTCGAAACCATATTCGGATTGAAGTAGTCGCGAGTCCGCAGCCGCAATGAAGTTGTTGCGAATCACTCCGTCGTAGTGTCCAACATAATCAACGCCGGGGTAGGGGTTGTCGGGATAGTCGCGGCTGGTACCGGTCGAGCCGAGACCGAAACCGATTCCCCGAGCACAGTCCAAGATGACGTTCTCCTCGACGATAGTGCCCCTCGAGGACGACCAGAAGTGGACTCCGTGCTCCGAGAGGCCTTCAGCGCACCAGAAGCCCTCGATCCGATTGCGTCGAATGGACCACCCCCAAGCCTGGTGGGCATCGATGCCTCCGGTGTAGCAACCACGGACCTGAGCCCGGCCGGTGTCGGTGAGCTCTATCAGGCTGCACTCGATCGTTCCCAGGTCGGCATAGCCGCCAGAGACCGGATTGATCTTGATCGCCTGCTGGCCGGGATCCGTGATCTTGACATTGTGAATCGTCACTCCGGTTATGCGTTGACCGGAGCCAGAGATGTGAATCGGATGGTCGTAGGCTCGCTTCAGGGTCAGATCCGCGATCACGACGTTCGAAGCGTGGATGCTGACCAGCTCGTTGGTGCCATAGGCACCGTCCAGAACCACGGCCTCCCGATTGCCGCTGGCCGAGCGGAGAGTGACGTTGGGAGTGTTGAAGGAAAGCCTATGACTGGCGTCGCCGCCGCTCAGGTCGTAGTAGCCATCGTGCAGGAGCAGAGTCGTTCCCGACGACGAGGAGCTGACGAGGCTCCGGAGCTGATCCGCTTGTGATGGTTGAATTTCAAGGATGGTTCCGGTCGGCGGTGCGAGCGGTGCGCAAGGTGGTTGACCGGCAGACGGCGTCGCCAGGGCGATCAGCGCAGCGAGGAGAATCTGAGCCACGGCCCGTGGAGAAATGCAGAGTTCGAGGGTTCTTGGTCCGCGAGACGGTGAGAAAATCACTGGAACCGGCCTCCTTGAACCGCTACTTCTGATGATGGCTCGAAGTGCCAGAGCCGGGGGGCAGAGCAGCTCGTTCACTCGAGACTGTAGGCGCTCATGGGTCGGCCGGCTGTGGCTTCTTTCACAGTGCGAGGCCCCGAGAAGTGGTCCCAACTCGGCTCTATTCAGAGCGTCGACTCAGCGGATTTCGGGGGTAACCAGCAGGTAGCAACGACTCCACCCTGGGGTCGCAGCTGCAGACTCAGTTTGCCGCCATGGGCTTCGAGGATCTCCCGACACAGAGGGAGACCGAGGCCACTGCCTGTCTGTTTCGTCGAATAGAAGGGCAACAGCGATTTTCGCAGAGTTTCTTCGTCCATCCCTCGACCCCGGTCCAGAACCTGAATGTAGGTGCCTCCGCCTCTGGTGGTATCCACCTGAATGGTGATTTCCTGGAACTGTTCCGAGGCTTCGGCGGCATTCTTGAACAGATTCACGAGAACCTGTTGGATCTGGGCCGGGTCGAAATAGCCGGGGCGCGCTGGAAGACTGCCCGCCACCATCAATTGGGGAAAGTCACTGAACCTGCCGAGGAACTCGTGCCAGTCTACCTCCTCGTGCTGGGGAGTAGGCAGGCGAGCAAATCGCGCATAGCCCTCGATGAAGCGAGACAGGTGATCGAGACGTTCCTCCATCGTGCTGTAGATCTCGTCGGCGCGATCGGCATGGCGTGGTTCCCTAGCCACGATTCGCGCGGAGTGAAGGAGAGAGGAGATCGGTGCCAACGAGTTGTTGAGCTCGTGAGAAATAACTCGAATCACCCGCTTCCAGATCGCTGCCTCCTGGCGGCCGAGGTCGCCGGTCATGCGACGCAGCAAGACCAGTCGATGAGAGCGACGATTGAGCTGAAACACTCTCTGCGAGAGGTGATAGGTCTCAACCAGGCCCTCAGCTTGAACAGAAAAGAGGCCATCGGTCTCGCCGGCCAGAATGCCCTTCATCTCTTCTGGCAGACCGTCGCGGAGCTCGGAGAAGTTCTTACCCTCGAGCTTGGCTCCACCCAACAGCAGCCGACGCGATTCGTGATTGGAGTAGATAATGCGATCCAGCTGGTTGACCAGGAGGATAGCGACCGGGGACTGATTGAGAGCAGCTTGCAGGAGTAGCTCACGTTCGCGCATGTCGCGGCGTTCGCTTTGCAGGACAGCTCCCACTTCATTGTAGAGCTGGGCGATATGTCCGAATTCGTCAGCCCGACGCGATTGAAGTCGTAGACTGAAGTCGCGGTCGCGAAAGCTCCGAATTCCGTCCGAGAGATCCGCGAGGATTCCGCCTATTGGACGGAGTAAGCGATTGATGAGCCAAGCCCCCAGAGGAATGCTGACCAACAGCACCAGAAGGAAGACGCTCCATGGTCCTAGGGCCGACTCCGACGCAAGGGCGGCGATTCCAGCCGCCATGAGGAGAATCACCAGGAACCCGGCCGTGACCCTGCCCGCGAACGAGACTTTCGGTACTGTGTGTGAAACCTCGGGCGTTTCTCCAGGAGGAATAACGCTGTGGCCGGCCGGTGGGCCCGCCTCAGAGTTCATTGGGGCCGCCCTTGGCTCTGCGCTCGAGCTCGATTCCGAGTCGTTCCATCTTGCGATAGAGCGCTTGGCGGGAGATTCCCAGAAGACTGGCAGCATGGGCCACGACGCCCTGTGCCCTGGAGAGTGCTCGAAGGACCTGTTTGTGCTCTGCGATCTCATCGGCCGCCATCGGCTTGGATGAGGACTCCGGCTTTGGTAGCTCCCCCTCGCCGGCGAGGCCCAGATCGGCAGGGCTGATCTCCTCGCTTATCGAGACGAGTGTGGCTCGGTGTACCCGATTCTCGAGCTCACGAACATTGCCAGGCCACTCGTGCTCAACGAGAGCAATTCTCGACTTTTCACCGAAGAAAGTGGCTCGAGATTCTCGGCTGCTCGAGTGCTTCTCCAGGAAGAACTCGGCAAGGGGAAGAATGTCGTCGGGCCTTTCTTGGAGGCCGGGTACTCGCAGCTCGACTACATTGAGTCGAAAGTACAGGTCCTCTCGAAAGAGGCCAGCGGCGATGGCTTCGGTCAAATCGGCGTTGGTGGCACTCAGCACTCGAACATCCGAGTGTAGAGTTCGGCTACTGCCCAGTCGCTGGAAGTCTCCGCTTTGCAGAACTCGCAGTAGTTTGACCTGTCCGCTCAGAGAGAGCGCATCGATCTCATCCAGAAAGAGGGTTCCCTCATCGGCAGATTCGAAGTGTCCGATTCGCTGCCGGGAGAGTCCGGTATAGGCCCCTGCCTCGGCGCCAAAGAGCTCGCTTTCCATCAGCTCCTCGGGGATCGCTCCGACGTTGACGCGGATGAATGGGCCCTGGCTGCGGCGAGAATTGGCCTGGATGATCTCGGCGAGTCTCTCCTTTCCGGAACCGCTTGGCCCGGTAACGAGCACTGGAGCATCGGAGCCGGCGATGCTCACCGCCAGGGATATCGACTGGTGAAGGGCCGCGCTCTCGTAGACGATGCCGCAGAGGTCATGGCCCTGTGCCAGACTTCGTCTAGTCTCGCGGACCTTCGCCCGGAGCTGGTCGTTCTCGAGCTGCAGGGAGCGCAGTCGCAGGAGATTCCGCAAAGCCGCCAATAGCTTGTCGTCGTCCCAGGGCTTCTCGATGTAGTCGGCGGCTCCTTCTTTGACCAGCTGAACAGCGGTCTCCAGGGAGGCCCAAGCCGTCATGATGAGAATGGGTACTTCGGTCTGGGTCTGGCGAAGCGCTCGGAAGAGCTCGATCCCCTGCTCGCCAGACGTTTGGTTGCGACCGAAATTCATGTCCTGGAGAACGACTCCAAGGGTTCGGCTGCCGGCGATCTGCAGCGCACCATCGGGAGACGAGGCGCTGAGATGAGGAATGTCGTGCAGGTCGAGAAGGACCTCGAGGGCCGTTACGACCGCTGGTTGGTCATCGACGATGAGGACGGGTAGAGGAGAGGAGTGGCTCACAGATTCATTCTAGCGGCAGGCTGCATTATTGGGCTCGGTGGTATCCTCTTCTGCCTCTGACCGAAGAGGGAGAGACCGAGGGGGGGAAACTCCGCCACTGCACCCCTCGTCCCCATACGGAGAAGGGTCAAGTGAGTTGCGGTCTCACACCGTGCGTGTCGCGATCTCGGGAGCCACCTTGGACGCTCGAATCGCTGGCAGAAGCGCTGCGACGATGCCGGTGGCCCAGAGAAGAACGGGACCGCCAACGAGCAGATACCAGTCCATCTTCGGGGCATCGGCGGCATTCGTGAGCGCGATATTCAGTCCGATTGTCAGTACGAGACCCAAGGCCAGGCCGAAACCGGTGATCATCCAGTTCTCGACCAGGAAATGGCGCACTATGTCTACTCGGGTGGCGCCGAGAGCTCTGCGGGTACCGATCTGACGGGTTCGCTCGGTGACAGAGAACGAAGTGAGGCCGATGATTCCAATCGAGGTCACGGCGACGAGGAGGAATATCACCACGGTCAGAATCTTGATGAGCGCGAGATTCATGACGAACTGTCGTCGTTTCACTTCTTCCATGGTGCGGATGGTGATGACACGGCCCGGCTCGGTGTCGCGCATGAGACCTTCGAGCTCAGCGTATACCGAGCCCGAAGCGCCAGGCTCGGTTCTGACTATGTATCGCATGCGATATTCGTTACCAGGCTTGCCAGGAAGGAGCATGGCGTCCTCGCCATACCTCGAACTGGGCCAGGAGTTGAGCAGGGTGCCGACGACACCGATCACGGTCTCCGCCCGATCGCTGCTGTCATTCTGGATGACTTTTCCGACAGCGCTCTCGTCAGGGAACAGTTTCTGGGCCAGAGCCTGATTGAGAATGACATTCCGTACGGCGTCTCCCTGCTCGTAGGCCTCCATATCGAAATCGAAGTCCGCAGCAGTAAAGTCCCGGCCTTCAATCAGATCTACGTCGAGAGTCTGCAGGGCCCGATCTGTCACTATGAACAGTGGCGCGACCGTGGTATCCAGTTCGGATCCGGCGGGACGTCGCCTCGAGGCGCTGCCCGAGCCGCTCAAAGGAATCTGGTGGAATCCGGAAGCCTCCGCCACTCCCGGGAATGAGCGTAGGCGGAGAAGGTCTTCGTCTCGCAAGGCGTTCACGAACTCTTCTTCCTTGAACTCGGGTGCGAACGGCTCGGTGAAGACGACCAGGAGGTTGTCCTCATCCATCCCGGAGGGCTTGAGGAACTCCGAGCGCATATCGAGCATGACGTTGATGCAATTGGTTACGATGGCCAGAGTCAGCGCGACCTCCAGGGCGATCAGCCAAAAGCGGGACTTGTTGTGCATCAGGGCGCGAAAGATGGGTCCGAGTTCCATGGGTCGGTCCTTTCGTCTATTGGAGCTTCAGGTAGGTGGCAGGAGCGACGCGGCAGATGCGCCACGCAGGGTACAGCCCAGCGATCAGGCCAGCGAACAGCGAGAGAATGACGGCCGCCAAGACCATTGTCAGATCGAGATGAAAGGCGAGAAGGTTGTCGAAAAGGCGGTTGATGAGCTGCAGAGCTACCCAGGAGAGGACGAGCCCAAGAGCGCCTCCGAGGAGGCCGACAACCTCACATTCGACGATGTGTTGCAGGAAGACCGATAGTCGGCTGGCGCCCAGAGCTCGGCGGACTCCAATCTCGGGCGCCCTACCCAGAAACTTGCCCAGGAGTATTCCGATCAGGTTTACAGAGCAGACGATGAGAAACAGGATGGAGATGATGAGAAGCATCTTGGCTTCGTCTTGCACGACCTCTTCTGTCTTCATGTACTCGGTAACGGAGAGCAGCACGTTGTTGACTGGTCTACCGTGACGCCCCAGCTTCTTCAGCTCGAGAGCATAGGCGTCCAGAAAAGCCAGATAGGCCTGTTTCTGTTTGCGATTGTCCAGCTGCGCCCACATCTGAATCCAGACGGATTCCGACTCCAGGAAATCCTGGTAGGTGTCTCTGGCGTAGGTCTTCCAGTTCGAATCGTTGCCCGAGCTGACGATCTCCATGGATTCTAGAAAGTTGAATGGGATGAATATCTCTTCCGGCTCGCCGAATGGGTTGTTGTTGAGGTCGTAGAACTTCACATCGGGTCTCCAGTCCCCGATGACGCCGACGACCGTGAAGTTCCGATTGTTGATCCGAAGCTCTCGTCCCACGCTGTCCTCACCGCCGAAGAGTCTTCGATTGGTCTCACCGTTGATGACCACCACCGGCTCCAGGTTCTCATCGACACTCGCTCCCCACGGACCGCCGAATTCGAAAGTCACCTCGAACATGGGAAAGAACCCGGCAAAGCACAATCGCGAGCTTGCACGATAGGGGCTTTCGTTCTCTCCCTCTGGTTGAATGGTCAGCGAAGACTTGAACATACCGCTTTGGTACGTGGGGATATCGCTTTCCATGATGGCGCGTAGATCACGATAGGAGATCTGGTTGGGAGGCCTTTCAGGATAATCGTCATCGAAGGGGCTCTCGGGATCCCAGGTGTCGATCTCCACATAGAAGAGCTGATCGCTCTTGTCCGGGATCGGGTCGCCAGCCATGAGGTAGTAGGTTGTGATGAAGGCACTCGAGACTGCGATGCCCAGGCCGATTGCGCAGACCATCAGGACAGATAGTGCCGGGTTGCGGCGCAGGCTCTTGAGGGCAATTCTGATCTGGTAGGCAAGCATCGTGCGATCTCCCTGCACCTAGGCGTTCGCGGCTTCCCGGCTTTCTGCCGGCGTGTAGAGGGGCGTGTGCTGCTCGTGGGAATCGATGTCGATGAGCTTGCCGTCCAGAACATAGATCTGCCGTTGGGTACGGTTCGCGAGCTCAGCATCGTGAGTGACGATCACCACCGTGGTTCCCAGGTCGTTGATCTTCTCCAGCATGTCCATGATCTCGTTGGCCATTGCGGAGTCGAGGTTACCGGTCGGCTCGTCAGCCAGGATGAGGCCTGGTGTCCCGACCAAAGCCCGAGCTACCGCAACCCGCTGCTGCTGTCCGCCGGAGAGCTGAGACGGGTGATGGCGGATTCTCGAAGTCAGGCCGACGACATCCAGAGCTCGCTCGATGGCTTCCTTGCGCTGCTTCGATGCCATTCCGCGATAGCGCAGCGGCACGTCCACGTTGTCGAAGACGTCGAGATCGGGAATGAGGTTGAAACCCTGGAAGATGAAGCCGATCTTGCCGTTGCGGATGCGGGACATCTCCCGATCACTGAGTCGACTGACGTCTTCGCCATCTAGCAGGTAGGTGCCGTGATCGAAGGTGTCGAGCAGACCCGCGATGTTGAGGAAGGTGGTCTTTCCTGATCCAGAAGGGCCCATGACCGAGACGAACTCTCCGGGCTCGATCTTGAGGCTGAACTCGCTCAGAGCGTGAGTCTCCACATGCTCCGTGCGGTAGATTCTGTGAATGGACTGCATGTCGATCATGTCGGATCTCCCTCGAATAGAGTGGAATGCCGTGGTTTCAGCGGCGCAAAAGAACCTTCTTGGCGCCCTCGAACCGGGCAGTGTCGGAAATGATGAGTTGTTCTCCGAGGTCGAGCCCTGAAACGATCTCGACTTCCGCCAGGCTGATAGCTCCTACCTGGATCGGACGAAGCACGGCGATGCCGTCTTCGATGGCATATGCCTGACGCCCGCCGCCGTCTTCGAGGAAAGGCCCTCGAGGTGCTTTGAGGACATCGACTCGGGTGTCCAGCAGGAGCTTCGCCTGGACGCGTTGGTTCTGCTTCAGCCCGCTTGGAGGAGCGGTATCGAAGGCGACTCGTCCTCGAACTCGGCTACCCTCGACTTCGGGCGAGATACTGGTCACGTTGCCTGAGAAAGTCTCTCCTTCATAGGTCACCACAGCTTCCGTCCCGATGATGATCTCGTCGGCGAAGCTCTCCGGCACCTGGATCTCGATCTCGAGTGCCGTGAGGTCGACCACGGTGACCAGGCCCTGCCCGGGCGCGACCGCATCGTGATCTTCGATCAAAAGGCGTGATACGAGGCCTGACACGGGAGAGCGGATGGTCAGCGCATCGACCTGTCTCTCGAGCTCCTCGACCAACAGCCGCTGGCGCTCGACCTGTGACTCGCGGTTCTGAAGCTCGAGATCGAGAGATTTGGATTCGAAATCGGCTTGTTGACCCGATACTTCCAGCTTCAGCTCAGCGACTTTGACATCGTCCTGAGCCTTCTCGTACTCGACGGCATTGAGAAGTCCCTCTTGCCGCGTGCGTTCGGCTCGATCCATGGCCCGCCTGGCGGCCCCGAGCTCGACCTCGAGAAGACCGATGCTCTGCCGGTATCTGGCCCGAGACTGCTCGGCCAGAATTCGTTGCCGATCGAGGTCTGCTTGTAGGGAAATGAGATTCGAGCGTTCTTGACGTGTTCGGCTTTCGAGCTCGGGGCTCTCGACCTGACCTAGAACCTGCCCTCGCTCGATGACCTGGCCGGCCGAGACGCCTAACCGGGCGATCCCGTCGGTCTGCGCGAAAACCGTGGGATGAAAGGCCGCTACGATGCGTCCGTCTACGGACACGTCACGAACCAGATCGCCTCGAGTGATAGCTGCTATCCGCACCCGCGATATGTCGATCGACGTCTCCGAATCAGCCCAGCGTCGCCACGATGGTAGGAAGAGTGCGACGAGCGCTAGCAGGAGGAGTGCGACGCCTCCCCAAATGAGGCGCCGCCTGGTCTTGGCGGTGGAGCCCGACACAGGGCGATCCATACTCGAGTCGTCGCGAATCATGGTCTCGATCCTCAATCCAGTTGCCAATGCCGCAAGGCTCGTGCCAAGACCCCTGTGTGATGGCAAGTCATTGAACACGAAACACTTAAGCCCTTCTTGCGTAGGAAGTGTCCGAGCGCGAGTTGACAGGTGTCCGGTGCTGGTCGGACACGTGTCAACCGCGCTCCCAGGTTGGATCGGTTAGACTGACCGGCGTTCACGCAAGGTCCGTTTGTGCACGCAGCGGGGGATAGCACCAGTGAGACGGCCAAGTATTCACGAGCTCATTCGCCTGCCTGAAAAGCAAGCGGTGAAGCAGTATCTGGACGGTGGCAATTTCAATGTCCTCAAGCAGATGCTGCTGGCGTGGGGCACGGTGCTCACCATTGGCGCGATCGTCCTGCTCAGCGAGAACCACTTCGACCAGGCCTGGATCTGGTCCGCGGCGCTATTGGCTACCCTGGCAATCTACGTCGCTCGCGGAACACACTTTCTGCAGGACAACCTGAGGCCGATCCTCGGTATCTACCTGGTGTGCCTGCTGCTGGTGTTCGCACGAACACTCGATGAGCCCGGAGCGGTCTTCGCGTTTGCCGGATTCCTGTTTCCGGGTCTGCTACTGGCCTTTCGCTTGCGCTGGTACGAGTATCTAGCCTTGCTCAGCATATTCCTGGCCACTACCGCCTGGGTGGTGGTAACTACGGATCTGGCACCGCAGGCCGGCTCCCGAATCGGCATGTTGATCGCTGCCGTCGCCTGGTCTTGTGCGATCTTCGGGCTGAGTCAACGCTTTACCCGGCGCAGAGTCGAACGTTTTGTCAGAGACTGGCGAGCCGAGTCGCTGCGTGAGAGAGAGCAGTCACGGATGAGGGACGAGCTGAACTCGGCGCGCGAGATGCAGTTGAGCATGCTGCCTCGGCACGACCCGGAGATGGACTGGCTCGATTTCTCGGGAGTTTCGCTTCCGGCCTCGGAGGTGGGAGGAGACTACTTCGAGCACTTCAAAGTCACCGACTCCGTCCTGGCGGTGGTGATCGGAGATGTAGCAGGACATGGCATGGCCAGTGGACTGGTGCTATCCGGTGTCAGGAGCGGTCTCTACCTCCTACGGGAGAACCTGACATCGCCGGTAGAAGTACTGGAACGGCTGAATCGGCTGGTCCGCGAAACTGCCCCGAGGCGTATGTTCGTCACGCTGCAGATCGCCGTCTTGAACGCCGAGACTCGCAGGCTCACGGTGGCGAATGCCGGCCACCCCCCTTTGGTCCGACTGGATTCCTCGACGGGTAAGACCGGCGTTCTTGGAACGAGCGGTCTGCCTCTGGGCACTCAACTGAAGCCGGAATTCACGGTCGTCGAAAGGCCGCTCGAGTCTGGCGATGTGCTGGTCTTCCACACGGACGGTGTCCTCGAGGTCGGTGACCGGCACGAGGAGACCTTCGGTGAGGCACGGCTCCTGCGGGAGGTCGAACGGACCGGGCGGCGAAGCTCGGCGCGACAGATCCGGGACTCGATCTTGAACGAGGTCTCGAGATTCAAGGGAGATGTGAGTCAGTCTGACGACTTGACCCTGGTGGTCGCGCGCTTCATTCCCTGAGCGCGCCGGAGCTCCTGAGGCTCCGGCATCCAAGCCTGAGTCGCCCCAGATCAGGGAAGGAAGGCCTTCTTGTTCGCCATCTTGCGTGGCAGGTACTCGTCAATCACGAAGTTGAGACCGTGTTTGGCGAGCGCCTGTTGTTCGACGCGAACTCCCATCCGGATTTGTTTCTGCAGGGCCTCTTGCCAGGGTTTGTGATGCTGGATGAAGGGATCATTCTTCAGCGCGTCCTTGGCTCTCTTGATATCGACGTCCTTCAAGGGATGGGTGGGGAGGTCGTACTCGTCGATGTCGCCAGGGGTGACACCAAGGAAGCGTGCCTGGGGGACGCAGAAGAACTCATTCAGATGAGCGGCGTTGCCCGAGCCCGCCTTGAGAGTTCGGTAGATGTTGCTGTAGCCGTATGGATCGCCATCGACAAAGACGTACACGGGCAGTTGGTGGTCGTCGGCCAGGCGACGGATGAATCTCCTACAGGCTCTCGTCGGCACTCCGCCAAGGGAGATCAGGATGCAGTTGGCCGAGCGCCAGTAGGAGTGCTTGACCAGCCTCTGGAACATGCCGGCCGTTTCAATGGCCAAGATGTAGTCCGCGTTGGTTTCGAATTGCAGCTGTTCCACGGAAATGGGGATGGAGTAGGCGCCACTACCGAATCGCGTGCAGTCGATGCGGAGCTTCTCACCGGTGTCCCGATCGTGATCGACGACGATGAGTTCTCCAGCAACATCTCCACCCTTTTCCTCTGGCACGAAGCCGAGCTGCTCCCGATTGACGCCAAACAGGGCCTCGACATCTTCGATCACTGTGTCACTCTCGGGTTGCTCGTTGAACCGGGCATCGTCCCAGTTCTTGCTGACATAGTAGGCCTCTCGCTTGGTGGCCATATCGTCCGTCTCGATGAGCTCCTGGCTGAAGGCCATCATGCGGAGGGTCTGGGCAAAGGTCTTGACGGTCCCGACGGTCAGAGTTCGCTCCTTCTTCCGCCCCTTGATCTGGAAGTGCCCCTTCTCAGGGCGGTAGACGACGTTGGACAGGCTCCGGACAGGGAACTTCATTGCCGGAGTTTTTCGTTGCAGGATTTTGCTGCGGATACCGCGAGCCTCGGCGCGAATCTTCTTGACCACCGAGGTGGCAGCGGGCTTTGCCGGTGTCTTGGATGACATACTCTGCTCCTTCGATACAGCTCGAATCTCTTCGCTAGGTGGAGTGATCCAGCAGAATTGGCTACATTTTTCGGCTGCGGGCCAGCGTGTCGGTGAGAGTCTCGACGATCTCGGCTTCCTGCTTCTCGCTCAATCCAAGTATGTCCTGCAGCGCGATCCCTATGTGTGGGATGTACTTCTCGATGTAGGCCCGTTTGCGGTCGGCGTCGCGACGGCGCTCGGTGCGCCTTACGTGCCGGGCGAGCTGGCGCCCGACTTCCTGAAGAGCCAGCTTCATTTCCCGAACGATCTCGTCGTAGCCCGCCACCGCTTCCTTGCTCTCGCTGGTGAAGGGAACCCACACGCTGGCTACATGGGCCATGAGGATCAACGGCCCGGAGGGTAGAGCGCCGCGACTCTGCTGCAGCCCATAGGCCTTCCAGTTGGTCGACAATACGCTCTTGAACAGGGCACAGCCTCCCTGTTGGTAGAGCAACGGCACTCGATTGGCGAACCGGTAGAGCGACACGAGATCGTCGCTTGTCAGGTCACCACCGTAGGCCAGGCCGATCTCCACCTGAAAGGGATTGCCTCTGTAGACGGCGGGCGATCGGCTGACGGCGGCGTAGAAATCGGCGGCGATCTGTTCCTGCAGGCTGGCCAGGAGTCGTTCTTCGCCGATTGGGGAGAGGCAGTTCGTCGGCGGTGCCGGAATCCGTGCCTGGCGAATCGAGGCGATCAACCTCTCGGCTGCTTCAGCGGTGACCCTCTTCGGAGAGCTCTTGGGCTGTAGCTCGGCGCCCTCCACGATTCGTTGAGCCAGTGTCGGTCCGACCCGACTGAACTCGGTCTGAAAGAAACTGCTCAAGCGTCTTGCCTTGCTCTCCTTGAGCATGCGAAGGAGAAGTCCGACCTCCACTCCATGAGGATGGGGCTGGATCTCCAGGGCCTCGGGAGGCAACGTGCTCGAAGCTCGTTGGAAGGCGAGGACCTCGCCCTCGGCTGGACCCTGGAAACGGATCTCCACATGAGGGTTTGCCAGCGCCGTTTGCCGCAAATAGGTCTCGACTCCATGGCGCCCTTTCTTGTAGGTGCCCTCCAACTCGATGGCGACCCTGGTCCCGTGAGGGGCCTCCCAGTCGACTTCGAGGTCCCTCTTGATCACCGGTTGGTTGCGAAGGGTATCGATGACCAACTCGTAGCGATGGGCCGCTTGGCGACGGTTGGTGCGGCTCTCGATGACGATCGGTTTGCCGGTGGTGAGCTGGCCGTACATGCCAGCGGCACTGATGCCGATTCCCTGCTGGCCGCGGCTCTGACGCAGGCGGTGGAACTTCGAGCCATAGAGTAGCTTGCCGAAGATCTTCGGTACTTGTGCCTTGACGATGCCCGGGCCATTGTCCGCCACTTCGATCCGGTATCGATTCTCGGCCAGGGCTTGGATCGTGACCTCGAGATCGGGGAGGATCCCGGCCTCCTCGCAGGCGTCCAGAGAGTTGTCGACCGCTTCTTTGATGGTCGTGAGCAGTGCCTTGGTCGGACTGTCGAACCCGAGGAGATGTCGGTTCTTGGTGAAGAACTCACTGACCGAGATCTCACGCTGTCGTGCCGCCATGCTCTTTGCAGTAGCCCGACGGCGAGGTGCCTTGGCCGTGCTCTTCGCCGGTGGAGCCCCGGATTGTGTGTTGTCCGGGGTCAACCGTGGAACACCTTCCGACGATGCCAGTCCAGGAAAGCCGGTCGGGGTCGATGTTCGAGCCTCTCGGGTGTCTTGATAGAAAGACCGTCGAGGGCGAGGTAGCCCTCGGAGCTGGCATAGTCCTGGTGCAGGAGGCCGCTCACTCGAATCCTGAACTCGTCGCTGAGAGTCAGATAGCCCCGGTCGAATAGACGGCGTAGATCAGATCTGAGAAGAAGACCGTTGTCGATGCGGTGGAGTCCTCCCTGAGCCGGGGGACGGATATGTGTGACTTCGAGAGCCGGAAGGGTGGCGTCTCCGGTCATGGCGCAACAGCGCTCATAGGCGTCGGTGACGAGAATCCGGAAGGCACCGGGCCCGAGCCTGGGTGGCGCCACCGGAGGCTCACCGAACATCTCGGCCTGCGGGTCGAGTATTCGTCCAGTATGCAGCGCCGACATCCGCAGGCGGACTTCCTCCCAGAGCGATTTCCCGGTGCCGGTCGCGGTGTCGTATACCTTGCCCTGTACGATGCTCTTGGAGAAGTCCCTGGGAGGTTCCAGCCAGTCGGCTTCATCGAAGTAGAAGGGTCTCTCGAGGATGATCGAGCCGACGTCGTAGTCCTCACCTCGTTTCGAAGGCTCTCGCCGGTACTTCTGGATTCTCCGTCGGAGGGCTTCGGGAGTGACTGCTCCATTGCCCTCTCCGAAGACCTCCCAGGCGAGGCTTGCCGGCAACAAGGAAGAATGGGCGAAGAAGCCTCCGCCGACGATGAAGTGACGAGGGCTGTGCAGCTTGAACAGGAAGGGCTCTCCCGGTTGCAGAGCCTGGAAGCGTCTTTTTCCGCCCGGTTGTAGGAAGTTGATCTCATCCAGGTCCGGCCGAGTCCGCAGGAACTGGAACAGAGGGTCGTCGGTGACTGCGACGTAGATTCTCATCTCGCTGAGCGCTTTGTCTCCCGTCCAATGTACCGCTTTCGGCAGGCGAGGTCGATACCCCCTCCGGTAGCGAAGGATCGCGAAAGGCACGCCTCCAAAGAGAACCTCCCCCACGCCGTTCTACCGAGACCGGACTCGGCCGGGAAGTAGAGCTGTCTCAGTTGGGTATCGACAGCATCTGCCCCGGGTAGATTGTGCTGCGCCGGGACAGGCCATTGACGCTCATCAGGCGGCTGAGTGAAACACCCTGCGTCTGGGCTATTCGACCGAGGGTATCGCCTCTCTGGACTACATAGGTGCTACCACCACCAGTAGGCGCCGTCGATGCGCTTCGTATCCTCAGCGACTGCCCCGGCTTGAGGACGGTACCGGAGAGGTTGTTGTCGCCCTTGATGCGGTCGATCGTCGTTCCGTACCGGCTGGCCAGCCGCCAGAGGCTGTCACCGCGCCGAACGGTGTACTGGATCTCCTGACCGGGGGGTATCGGATTGGAGGCGTAGGTGGCTCGCGGGCGCCCTTCGGGAACCTGCAGTTGCTGCCCCGGCCAGATCCGATTGGCGCTGCGCAGGCGATTCATGTCCATCAGCGTCCCAACGCTTGTGCCGTAGCGCGAGGCAATGCCGGAGAGAGTTTCGCCTCTCCGCACCCGATGGACCGTGTACGAAGTCGAAGGTGCGTCCCACTCGGGCACCTGATCCAAGCTTGCCAGCAGAATCTCCGACTGGCCAGTCGGTACCTTGACCGCATAGGGCTCGGTCGGCGTAGCTTTGCGTCGCAGCTCCGGATTGAGGGCTGCCAGGGTTCCGGCTCCCAGGTCCAGGACCTTGTCGAGGGAGGTCAACTCGGCCGAGCGCTCGATCTCCGTGGTCTCCCAGGCCAAGGGGGGGAACGGCTCTGGCAGGTCGAAACCGTAGGCCGCCGGATCCTCGATGATCTGGAGGACGGCGAGAAAACGGGGTACGTAGCGTCGGGTTTCGCGCGGCAGGCGAGTGTAGATGTCCCAGAATTGATCGAAATAGCCTTCTCGCTGACTTCTGATACCCCGCAGGACGTTGCCCTCGCCGCAGTTGTATCCGGCCAGGGCGGTGAGCCAATCGCCGAAGAGGTTGTGGAGGTCAGTGAGATAGCCAATGGCACCGAGCGTGGATTTCTCAGGGTCCATCCGCTCGTCGATCCACCATGAGCGCTCCAGGCCATACCGGTAGCCCGTCGATGAGATGAACTGCCAGAGGCCGAGGGCGCGGGCGCTGGAGAGAGCCCGAACCTTGAAGCCGCTCTCGACCAGAGGCAGCCAGCTGATCTGTTCGGGAAGTCCGGCTTTGCGCAGCTCTTCGAGAATCATCGGCCTGTAGAGACCGGAACGCAGATAGGACTCGAGGAAGAACTCCCGTTCGGGGCCTTGGAAGCTCTTGATCTCTCGCTCGACATATTCGTTGACGACCAGCGGAATCGATCGATCGATATCTCCTACCGCTGTCTGACGGGAGGCGTAGATCTCGATGACCCGGCGAGAGATGAGATGGCGAAGATCTTCCTTTTGTTGCGCGATGAAGGGATCCCCGTTCATGGGGGCCTCCGACATCAGCTCGTAGGCGTGGTCCAAGGCGGCAAACGCGTCCTCGAAGTTGCCCTGTTTCCAGAAGATGCCCGCCGACTCGTAGGCTTCGAGGGAATCCTGCAGCAGGGCGAGAATCTGATCACGATCGGCCTCACTCGTGGGCGTGCTGTCCGCATCCTCGGCGGGGAAATCCACGGTTTCAAGATCCTCTGCCTCGACTTCTTCGCTGGGTTGGAGAGCCAGAGCGTCTTGCTCGTTGCCGTGCCCGGACGCAGCCGGGTCTGCCGCCGTGTCTGGGGCCTCGGACACCTCTTCTGGAGGTGGCTGTCCCTCAGACGGCGTGTAGAAGATCTGGACGGATGAGGCGGGAGGAGTGCTTTGGCAACCAAGAATGGAGACAGCGAGCAATAGGCCGGCGAACAGGGGTATGAACCGTTTTGTCATGATCGGGAGGCGCAAGGATACCTCAGGTTCGGCTTCTCTATCTGTCACTCTCGTCACAAGTGGTCACCTGTTGTCGGATCGAGCTCGATCGGATGCTCTCGAGAAGTGCCCCTGGGCGCCCCGGTCCTGGCGCCAGAGTATATTCGAGCCTCGCCGAATCGCGAGCCGCGCCAGTCCTTCCATGGCTGGTTCTGAGCCTTCAGGGAGCGGAGAGGGGATCCCCGTCGGTCACACAGCCCCGCAACCAGCGACCATCCAGGGTTACGTAGGCGGTCAGATCGCGCCGGGCACCGGTCACCGCATCAGGACAGGGTTCCCTGTCGATGACCACCTTGAGGGTGTGCGGCTGAGCCCCGGACAAAGAGGCGGCGAAAACCGCCCGACTGGCAGAGCGCTCCAGAGACGCGTAGGGAAGGCTGACCATCTCATCGGTTGCTGGGCTTGCAAAGACCAGTTCATCCACCCCGATACTCAGCGTCCAGGTGGGTGGTCCGCCAGAGATGAGAACCTGGGCAGTCTCGGCAGCCGGGCTGCTGGCCGGCCGGGTAGGTCTTTCAACGACGGTCGCGGCTGCCGTATCGGTGACAGACGTCACGGCCATGCTGGCACAGTCGGTGTTCTTCGCATCAACTCGCACGATCTCGAATACTCTGAGCTGTCGGTCATAGTGGGCTCCAAAGCCAGATAGAGGGGGCGACCCCACCTCGCCACGGATGTCGATCAACATAGGCTGGTTGGGGGCCTCGACCCTCTCCCTATAGACCTTCCAGAGCTCCGCACCGCTCTCGTCCTCGATCCAGATCTCCCCATCTTCGCCGCAAGGCGTGAAGGACCGTGCCTCCGTTCCGGAACCGATGATCAGGATGCCTCTAAAGGGCTCGCCGCGGACCACAGCTGTGCGGTAAGGAGGGGGTAGTGGGGCAGCGACTGGCTTCTCGACCGGGGCGGGGAGGGCAGGCGGCGGGTCGGCCACCATCGGTTCGGCAGCTGAACGTGGTGGGTCGGCTGCAGCAGGCTCGAGAGCGATCTCGGTTTCAGTGGGCCCCGCGGCACTCGATGCCATTCGGTCCGCTATTTCAGGCTCGGCGAACGTCTCGAACTCCTCGAGTACCTGCACCACCTTGTATCGGGTGCGACGTGCCGTGGAATCGTCGACCGAAGGATCCACCTCTACCAAGACGACGTAGGCGACACCCTCCCGGTAGGCGAAATTGCTGATGCTGCCCTCGAACACGCTCCAGTCCTCATACTGCTTGCTCTTGACCTGATAGCAGAGGCGAGCCGGGTCGCTGGGGCAATCCACCAGCTCATGTCCGACCCAAAGTTCGAAGGGCCCGGGCTTCTGAGCGGCAGCTTCGTGGCTCGATCCCAGAGCGGCTAGAGCGAAAAGAATGAAACCACATCGCCTGAAAAGAGTGACGATCGAGTGCACGGCAACTTCCTCCTACCTGATTCGACTTCCTGCTTCTCGGTACTGGCTAGATCTCGCCAGAGAATGCTACACGATTGGCAACCTGGCTTCAGGCACCCTGGGGCCCGGCTATCCAGGTCATGGAAGGACGACTGCCGGCCTCAAGCGGTCGAGGCGGCTTTCACTGCACCCTCGTACCTCTCATCCAGCGACAGCTCCGGCAGGGTGTCGACGCCGGCCTCGCGAGCCTCTCCCTGCATGATCTCTTCGAGGTATGCAGCTACCGATGCCTCGAGAGGCTTGGGCTCATGATGACTCAGGATCGACAGCACACGCTCGCTCGCTCGGGTTGCGGAATCCTTGGCTCCAGCCGCCTCCCACTCGCCCAGCGTAGCCCGATCGATGACGTCACTGGGGTAGTAACCCTCTTGACGGAACCACTTGGCGGTGTGATCCAACGAGAGGAACTCTTTACTCACCAGTCCTTCTTCGAGAACTGGCATTGCGATGGGATCGTCGCGCAGCTCGATGCCGGCCGCCAGGCGCAGTACCAGCCCGCAGATCTCGTGGTCCAAGACCAGTTTCTCCAGGCTCTGGCACGATTCGAAATCGTGCATGCCGGGACCTGAAACGTTGTTGACCCCACTCACGGCCGCCAGCGTTGCTCCCATGGCGCTTTCCATTCCGGCCTGGAAGTCCACCATCTTGGAGTCGCTCATCCCCAGATAGGCATGGGTCGGAACACCGAGGTGCTTGCCGATCTCCGCGTAACCGCCATCGATCATCTGAGTCTCGACGGCACCCATGGGTGTTGTTCCTTTTCGCATGTCGAAGAAGGCGGGGGAGCCGCCGTAGATGATCGGCGCCCCAGCTTGGGCGAGCTGGTGGATCGTGATCCCGCTGAGGTTCTCGGCACAGTGCTGGGTAATGGCACCGGCCAGGGTGACTGGGGAAGTGGCGCCGGTCAGGGGCATCGATACGAGCTCGGCTGGAATACCCGCCCTGGCACAGTCGATCAGGGCCTGGGCCGTGAGATCGCTCCACATCAGGGGCGGCGAGGGGCAGCAGTCGAAGATCGCCAGGGGCTTCTCACGCAGCTTCTCCGCATCGCCACGGACCGCCGAGAGCATCTCGTGCATCACCCGGAACGATCGCTTTTCGAAGGTTCCGGTAACGATCGGCTTCTGCGACGAGAGCAGACCGATGTACACGCGATAGCGGTCGGCAAGATCCTCCGGGACGTCGCCTGGAATGACACCGGTGCTTTGAGCGGCGTAGTTGGGCAGGGCATCTGTGAGTCGGGAGAAGGCGACGACATCCGATGTCACCGGTGTCCGGGCCTTGCCCAACGCATAGTCGAAGACTCGTAGGGCTGCCGAACCTGGATTGAAGTGCACCCTGTCTTCTCCGAGGTCCATGGTCATGTCGCCGAAGCGGTCGAATACCTGGATCCGCTCCGGCGCGCTCCGTAGGGCAGACTCGATCAGTGGGGCTGGAATCAGGACCCTTCCAGTGCTCGCTTCGACCTTGGCTCCGGCTCCATCGAGCAGCTCTATGGCTTCGTCGTTCTCCACGAAGACACCGATCCGTTCGAGAATTTCGATCGCTTCTTCGACGATCTTGTCTCGGTCCTCTTTCCTGAACCATCGAATACGGGGTTGAACGCTCATTGCCAGTCCCCTTTCATCGGTGTTGAAGCAGTCACAGGGTTTTGGGCTCGGTTTGGGCCGCTCGTGATCCAGCCGAAACAGCCCGGGCCTCTGGCCGTTCCGGAGTGCAAATCACGCTAGCAGAAGCCGTGGGTTGGCAGACCACCCGGATGGGTGGGGGATCCGTCCGAGGACTCCGCCCTGGTTGCCGCCGCTACGGTGTGGCCTCAGGGCAGCACGTCGATGGTGACAGGTTGAGTCAACTCGAGGATCATCATCGTTCCTGCGGGGACCTCTACCGGTTTGCCCTTGGTCTTCTTGGCTGCAAAGGCGCCACCGATTCCGCCGGCCACGGCGCCGATGATCGTACCGGTATCTCCTCCGACCTGCTTGCCGAGGATCGCTCCGCCCAGGGTGGCTCCGCCTATGATCGCGGCATCTTTGCCCGTCTGACTCTTGCCGGCCTGGGAGAATACCGCCTCTATGGGATAGGTCGCTCCGTTGGCCAGGGTCAGAGATCTGAAATCCAGCGCGAGGCGGGCGCGCCCCCCGATCTTCTTCGCGGGCTCCGCTTCAAGGACTTCTCCGTGAATCGAGGCTCCCGCTGGTATCGCGACCTTGCCGCCGACCTGTACCGGTTGGGTGACGCGCACCTCGAACGGTTGGCCAACCTGGCTGGTGTGGCTGGACAGGGTCTGCCTGAACTCGATGTCGATGGTTTCGCCTGCTGTCACTGTCAAAGGCACCGGTTGGGGTTCTGACCGCGACGGAGTGTCAAGAACTCGTCGTGCCGATGTCGAAGACCGAGACTGAGAGGCCGCAGAACCGGCTGTTTGGGTTCTCTGTACAGACTGCACTGGAGTCGGGTCGATACCACCGGGGTCGGCCTCGGTTCCAGGTGCGGGCTCCACCCCGGCGTCCTGGGTGTCCTGAATGTCCTGGGACGGCTGCACCTGAGCGGTGTCTACCGGGATTTCTTCCCCGCTGACCGCCAGGTCCTGGGAAGTTCTTCCACAAGTCGAAAGCAGGAGATAGGAACTGCTCAGCAACAGAGCTAGGAGTAGTGACGGTTTGGCTTGGCTTGGCATGAGACCCTCCTGATATCGGTCATTGAGCCTGCTGAAGGTCCTTCTAGCATTTTGCATGCCGTTGCGGACTTCCCACTGTGAACTTCCAACAGTGGGCCTTGCAAGGGGCATTGGCGCCCGTTTCCGCCAGGAATCCAACAGATTTGGGAGGACTCTCGTGTGGAGAGGGTGACGAACCCGCCCGTGTCGCGAAGATGATCGCGCGGCGGGTCTGATCTCAGTTGAAAGTCGGAAGGGCGTCGCCCGAGTGAACCGTCACCTGTTGGATACGCGTGGTTCTGACACGGTTACCGAACTCCAGGAAGAGCCCGGGAGCAGCAAGGATGTCGCTTTTGATGGCGCTGCCGCCCCACGTGCAGCCGTTGATGGTCACAGTCAGGGGCGCCGAGCAGTTCTGGTCGAACCAACCACCCGCCACGGAGTACGAATCTCCGCCGAGAAAACAGATCGAGTACGTCGAATTCTTGGTGACTACGACGACCCAATCTCCTCCGGCGAGGTCCGACTTGAGCACCGGCTGAATGTCACCGGCATGCTCGACGATGGCTCCCAGTGTTCGAGCCGGGAGGGTGTCGTGTATGCCGCTGGTCTCAGGCAAATCGTCCATAGGTGCTACTCCGGCTTTTCTCCATCGTAAGCAACAGCACTGTTCGAGTCAAACGTCAGCTTGCCGCAAGGAGCTCCTCGATCGCGTCGTCCACGTCTGCGTCGGTGAACTGGTTGTTCGGGTCGTCGCCGGTGAGTCGATAGCGAAGACTGCCATCCGGCCCGTAGATGAAGACGGCCGGAATCCCCAGCAGATCCAACTTCTCGAAGGCCTGAGTGACTACCTCGTCCATCAGGAAGTTCGGAAATCTTGCCCGCTGTTCGGTCAAGAACCTCTTGGCCAGAGCGATCGAGTCCTCGTCATCCCGATCGTCGAGGCAGAGTGATACAAACTCCACGTCTTGATCGGCGTACTTCTGGGCCAGCTCCACCATGTGAGGGAATCTCTCGATGCAGGGCAGGCACCAGGTGGCCCACATGTCGACCACCACGACCTGACCATGCAGCGCGACGAGTTCCTCCTGCCAGGCTTCGAAGGTCACAGGTTCGAGGGTGGCTTGCCACTCGGCGGACTCGATGAAATCGGCGGTGTCGTCGCCGGCCGCGGCCTGACGCGAATCGGGTTCTCGAGCGCAGCCGACGGCAATCGAAACTGACAGGATCAGAAGTCCAACGAGACACTGATCTTTCATCGGACTAGTCCTGCTCGTACTCGACCGAGCACCCGTGAGCTCGGGTTTCTGCGACTGTCACCTCTTCGCCGGCCAGAAGGGCCTTCACGTTGTCCACTACATAGAACTCGGTTGGCTGGCCCTCCGTGTAGTTGATGGTGCCGTCTCGACGTTTCGAGGCCGGTGAATTGTGCAGAAGGCCCATATAGACAAGCCTACGGTCCTTGTCGAAGATGTAGTACTCGGGTGTCCGGGTTGCACCGAGTGCCCTGCCGAGCTCCTGGCTCTCGTCGTAGATGTAGGTGAAGTTGTAGCCGGCCTGAGCAGCGTGTTCCTTCATGGCTGGCAGGCGATCATCTTCCCGATGATTCACGCTGACGCCGACGATTCGGACCTTGTCGCTCTGGATTGATTCTCCGAGCTCGACGAGGTCGGGATCCATCCCCTTGACCCAGGGGCAATGATTGGCCAGGAAGACCAGGATCACCACCTCTTCCTCGAGGTCACTGGAGGAAAGGGTCGTGCCGTCTGTCGCCGGCAGGTCGGAGAACTGCGGCATCGGTGCACCAATGTCGATCACGGCGTTGTACTCGCCGGCCTGGAGGGCCGGGCAAGGCAGGATCGCCATTGTCAAGAGAAGGGCGGCCAGGATAAGTCCTCGAAGGTTCATGGGTGTCTCCTCAGATGGTTGAGCTCGGAAGAGGGGAATTGTATCAATCGGCACTTGCAGCGAAAAGCAAAGTGGCGGACGTGATCATGAGCTCCTTCAACTGGGGCTCATCGACCCGTCGCGCCGCTTCTTCAGGCTCGAACCAGCGGCGTTCTCGAGTACTCTCGGGCCAACTATCCGAGACTGTTTTCACCAGCATGGGGAACACCTGTACGTTGCACAGGCCGCCCCATTTCTCATAGGTGTAGGAGCCGAGGGCACGACGGCTGACAATCCCTTCGACACCAGCCTCTTCCCAAGCTTCCTTGGTAGCGGAATCCACCGCACTCAATTCTGGTTCGACGACCCCCTTGGGCAGTACCCAGCGCTGCTTACCGCGGGACGTCACCAGGAGGTACTCGACTTGGTTCTCGAGGATCCGGTAAGCGAGTACCGCAGACTGGATGTAGAAATAATCGGGTACCTGGCTCATCGGTCCTCAGTACAGATAGGCGACAATGAAGATGCCCAACATGGCGAAAACGAGTGCGAGCCGAGCAGCGATGCTCAAGACCAGTCCTATCCACGCTCCAGCCCCGGCACGGCTTGCCTCAGCCAGACCCTTCCGGGCCAGGAGCTCTCCTGCCACAGCGCCGACAAAGGGACCGACAACGATACCGACGAAGCCCATGAACATGCCGACCAACGCACCCAGGATCGCCCCGACTACTCCCCATCTGCTCGCCCCGAGACGGCGCGCACCGTAGGCACCCGCCAGGAAGTCGATGACGTAGAACAAGATCGTCAAGATCGCCAGAATCGCCAGGGTCGTCCACCCGACACGGCTGAAATCATCAGCCCAGGCTCCGGCGACCATACCCAGGAAGACCAGGAGGGCACCGGGCATCACCGGTAGCAGAGTACCGATCAGGCCGATCAGAATCAGGCCGACCGACAGTCCCCAAAGCAAAGCTGCAGTCATCGCATACGAGCCTACCAGAGCAGGAGATGACGTAGGATTGTCGAGCTATGTGTGCAAAGGACACTCACGAGGGGCTGTTCTCGACCCTGAGCTTCGGGGATTTCTGGGAATGGGTGGTGGCGCACCCCAACTGCATCCTTCGAGCGGGCATTCAGAACTCGGTGATCTACGATGACGAGGACTACCACTGGCACCTTACCCAGGACGGTCCCGACATCTTCCTGGTCCAGGTCATCCGAGGCAAACGCCTGGTAGGCGAGTTCGTCGTCTACTCGGACAGCGTCGCCTATGTTCAAACTCTGGCTGGAGAGCAGGAAGGGGAGGTCCTCTTCGAAGCCCTTGCTGCCGAAGAATCCGAGACCCCTCTGGTCTGCTTCTTTGCCATGTCCCATGGCTTCGATGTCGAGATGGGAGACAGCCCCCATCGGGTTCACTGAACCCGATGGTGAGATTTCTCGCTCCTGAATCGAGTGGTTGTGGCCTATCTGCGCGGCCTGGCCGCACGCGCCAGGTCCTCAACTGAACGCGAACAAAGCCGCGACCGCGCCGGCTGGATCCTGAATCACGCAGTAGCGCCCCATTTCTCCCATGTTCTTGGGGCCAGCCAAAACGCTACCGCCGAGCTCCTCGCATTTCGCGGCACTCACATCTGCATCTTCAACCGTGATGTAGATCATCCATTGGGCTGGCAAACCAGCGTTGCCTCCCTTGGCATGACAGATGCCAGCCTTGGGCTCTCCACTTTCCGGCGCTGACATATTGAAGTCGTCGTAGTCACCCATGGAGACGGGGCTGTGCTGCCAGCCGGTCACCGAGGCGTAGAAGTCCCTGATCCCAGGCGCGTCCTCTACCGTCAGATCGATCCAGCCGACCGAACCGATCTCGGGATTCTTGGTCTCTGTCATCAATCCTCCGATCTCACTGTGGGGGCGTAGCGGCTCGGATGAACTCAGCTACGTCCTGCTTGAATTTTGCGTGGTCTGCTTCGCGTATGTACATCATATGTCCGGCTGCGTAGTAGGCGATGGAGATGTTCTGCCGCAGCTGTTCCGGCAGGCCGAGATGGGCAACGGAGAAGGGTGTGTCGAAATAGGGGGTCGCCAGATCGTAGTAGCCCGAGGTGAAGAGGACCTTGAGGGCGGGATTGCGGGTTACGGCCTGGCGGAGGTCTTCAGATACGTTGACGTACCTGTTGGTGTTCTCGTCCCAGGTCCAGTCTCGCCACAGCCGAGCCGAAGCTCGAAACTCGAGGTCGGTCTCGTATCCGAGGTCCCGGCGCAGATAGTCGTTCAGTAGGGTGACGTAGCCAACGCCGACCGCCTCACTGGCGGGGTCGTATTCGATGCGCTCACCGGCAGAATCTCGATCGAAGCCGGTAAAACGCGTATCTAGACGCCCAACGGTTTTGCCGTCTGCGCGCAGGAGCTCCTTGACGAATCTCCAGTTGGCGATTCTCAAATTGGTGCTTTCTACGTATTCCGAGGACAGCCCCGTGTAACGGGCCAGCCTCTTGCCGATCGACTGCCTCTCGCTCTCGGAGAGCCAGTCACCCTGGATCAGGGCTGCGGCATAGTCGCCGATCGCAAAGGCCTCGACCTCGTCGAGGAAGGATCGCAAGTCCCTTGACTGGTCTTCGCCCAGGCGTTGGTGGAACCAGGCCGTGGCGGCGTAGGTTGGAAGGTGGGTGATATACGCGGTGTCGTTCCCTGGGTGAATCTCCTGATTCTGCCAGTTGAGAATGCTGGAGATCATCACGAGACCGTTGAGATACATCCCGTGGCGTTGCTGCAGATGGAGGGCGAGGCCCGCACTGCGGGTCGTTCCATAGCTCTCACCGGCGATGAATTTCGGCGAGGCCCAGCGCTCGTTGCGCGTGGTCCAGAGGCGAATGAAATCGCCCACCGACTCGATGTCGCCTCGCAAACTGTAGAACTTTTTCGGATCGATGCCGGGAGCGGGTCGGCTGTAGCCTGTGCCGACCGGGTCGATGAATACCAGGTCGGTGACATCGAGAATCGAGTAGGAGTTGGTGACGAGCTGGCCAGGCGGAGGCTTGGGCATCCCCTCCGGGTCGGCAAATACCTTCTTCGGACCGAACGCGCCGAGGTGGACCCATACCGCCGCCGAGCCCGGTCCACCATTGAAACTGAAGGTCACCGGTCTTTGCGCAGGACTCGGGACACCTTCCCGCTCATAGGCGACATAGAAGACGGACGCCTGAGGCTCTCCCTCCTCGTTGGCGAGCACCAGAGTGCCAGCCGTTGCCTTGAAATCGATCCTCTCGCCATCCAGAACGATGGAGTGATGAGTGATGGTACTGCTCTCCTCGGGTTCAACAGGCGCACTCGTCGCATCCGCATCGTGCTCCTTGACCGTCTCCTCTGCCGACAGCGGACACAGAACGACGAGTGCGAGAAGAAAGGTTGCGGCGAGCAGGTTCATCATGCCGGTTCTGAGCATCGCGATCTCCTGAGTCAGAGGCCTGAATCAACGGATTTGGGCTCGGCGTGGAATCGTAGCAGCAGACCGATCTTCCCGTCGCATGATATGGAGATTACGGTCTTTGCGCCCGACCTATTGGGGATAGACTGGCGCGAGGGACAAGCGTCGGAATCGAGATACGCAATCTCGAAGTCCCGGATAACCGAAAGGAATCATCATGACCTGGATTCGTTGTGCTTTGACCATCGCTGCCCTGATGCCTCTGGTCGGTTGTGGAGCAGGCTCCTCAGATCAGCAGGCCGCCGAGCTGGTGCTTCGTGGCGGCCGAGTCGTGACGGTTGGCGATCAACCCTCAGAAGCAACAGCAGTGGCGGTTGTCGACGGCTTCATCGAAGCGGTGGGGAGCGACGAAGAAGTTGCTTCCCATATTGGTCCCCAGACTCGCGTCGTGGAGCTCGACGGGCGGCTTGCCATCCCTGGCTTCATCGAGGGGCACGGCCATTTCTTGAGTCTGGGTGATGCGAAGATGATCCTCGACCTGACGGTCGCCACGAGTTGGGATGAGATCGTTTCGATGGTGGCGGGCGCTGCAGAGGAGGCTGAGCCGGGGGCCTGGATTCGAGGCCGCGGATGGCACCAGGAGAAGTGGGACCGGGTACCGACGCCCAGCGTCGAAGGCTCTCCGGTGCACGACTCGCTGAGCGCCGTCAGTCCTGAGAATCCCGTCATTCTGGGTCATGCCAGCGGCCATGCCGCCTTCGCCAATGCGAAGGCCATGGAGCTGGCGGGGTTGAGTCGTGAATCTCAGAACCCTCCTGGCGGCGAGCTGATACGTGATGCCGATGGGAATCTGACAGGCCTGCTGCGCGAAACGGCCCAACGAGCGGTGTCCGAGGCACTCTCTGCTTCGATGTCGCAGCGCGATTCCGAAGAGGTGGAAGCAAACCGCCGCAGGATGGTAGAGCTGGCTGGCGAGGAGGCTTTGTCGAAGGGCGTCACCAGCTTCCACGACGCAGGTGTCTCCTTCGAAACGATCGACTTCTACAAGAGGCTGGAAGACGAGGCAGCGCTGCCCGTGCGCCTCTACGCCATGGTGCGGTACCAGAGCAATGAGGAGATGGCGGCGCGGCTGCCGGAGTACCGGATGGTGGCTGACGGCAACGATTTCCTGACGGTGCGATCGATCAAGCGGCAAATCGACGGTGCCTTGGGTTCGCACGGTGCCTGGCTCCTGGAGCCCTATGAAGATCTTCCGGAGAGCATAGGCCTCGTCCTCGAACCCGAAGAGGAGATTCTGGAAACTGCTCGGGTCGCGATTCGACACGGTTTTCAGGTCAACACGCATGCGATCGGCGATCGGGCGAATCGACGCGTTCTGGACATCTACGAGGAGGTGTTCGAGGCCAACGGAATGCCCGCCGACCTGCGATGGCGAATCGAGCATGCCCAGCACCTGCACCCGGACGATATCGGTCGCTTCGCCGGGTTGGGAATCATTGCAGCGATACAGGGTGTGCATTGCACCTCCGATGGTCCCTGGGTCTTGAAACGCCTCGGCTCGAAAAGGGCCGAGGAGGGGGCCTACGTCTGGCGTACGTTGATCGACAGCGGAGCCATTCTCGGAAATGGAACGGATGTGCCAGTCGAAGCCATCGATCCAATCGCCAGCTACTATTCCTCCGTGTCTCGAGTCATGAGGGACGGCGGCGTCTTCTATCCCGATCAGAGAATGACCCGCGAGGAGGCGCTGCGCACCTACACCCTGAACAACGCCTATGCTGCGTTCGAAGAAGATCTCAAGGGCTCGCTCCAGGTCGGCAAGCTGGCCGATATCACCGTGCTGTCTGAGGACATCCTGACTATCGACGAGTCGAGGATTCCGGGTGTTCAGGTCGACCTGACCATCGTCGGTGGGGAAGTCCGCTTCGAACGCTCGCCTTGAGCGCCGGCATCGTTGTCGGGCGCCACTACCCCAAGGGGTGGGGCAGGAGCGGTCAATCGGAGTGGGGGAATCCGAGGGCCTGCCCCAGTAGTATCTCCGTGGCACTGCCGCGGCGATTCCTGGTCCGAGCAGAGTCGATTCGAGGCTTTCGTCGAACTCGCCGTCCGCAATACTCCCCGCTGGTCACTCCCCCCCCACGCATCGAGGCCGTTCCAAGAACTGGAGAACCGATTGAATCGCTGTTCTTCGAGATCGAGGTACTTCGCGGGCATGGTGATGGCCGGAATGGCGATCGCATCGTCGCCCGGTCTCCTGGCGCAGTGGATCGAGCCCAGCGAACGGCCTGCCTTGGTGCCGATTCCTGTGGATACGGCTCCAACTCTGGACGGCGATGTGTTGGGGGATCCGGCCTGGGAGGGCGCTGAGCCGGCAGTGGGCTTCTGGCAGACCAGGCCCTACGAGGGGCAGCCGGCGACCGAGAAGACCGAGGTGTACGTCGTCTTCACCGCGGATACTCTCTACTTCGCAGTGGTGTGCTACGACCGCACCCCGGAGAACATCATCGTGGCCAGTAGCCGTAGGGACTCCTCGCTCGAAGAGACTGACAGCTTCCAGTTGATCCTGGATACCTATCGGGACGAGAAGACCGGTTTCGTCTTTGGCACCAACCCGGTGGGGATTCAGTACGACGGCCAGGTGGCGCAGGAAGGAGAAGGCGGCGGTTTCGGGACTTCTGGTGGCTTCAACATAAATTGGGACGGTGACTGGAATGTCCAGGCAGAGATCTCGGATATCGGTTGGAGTGCGGAGTTGGCAATTCCGTTCCGGACCCTGCGCTATCCGAGAAACACCGCTCAAACCTGGGGTGTCAACTTCCAGCGTAATATCCGCCGCCGCAACGAGCAGGCTTACTGGTCATCGCTGCCCCGGCAATACAACCTTTATCGACTCTCCATGGCAGGTTCTCTGGAGAACTTCGAGGTGCCGCGCCAGAACAACCTGAAGATCTTGCCCTATGTTCTCGGAACCGGAACCCAGGAGGGTGTGGAGAATGCGCCGACGGAGAATGACGGCAATGTCGGTTTGGACATCAAGTACAGCTTGACTCCGAGCCTGACACTCGATGGAACCATCAACACCGATTTTGCCCAGGTCGAGGTGGACGAGCTGCAGATCAATTTGGACCGCTTCAATCTGTTCTTTCCCGAAAAGAGGCCCTTCTTCCTCGAGAACGCGGGTTACTTTACCGTTGGGGTGCCGCAGGAGGTCGAGCTCTTCTACAGCCGCCGCATCGGACTCGGACCCGACGGTGAGATCGTGCCTATCGACTGGGGCCTGCGCATGTCAGGCAAGGCGCGGGATCACTACAACATCGGCTTACTGTACATGCAGACCGACGAAGTGACGGATGTGACGCCCGAGAACCAGTTCGGTGTGGTTCGTCTCAATCGGGATCTGCCGAATCGCTCGGGAATTGGCGGTACCCTCGTCAGTCGACGGGGCAGTGGCAGCCTGGCGGCGGACGAAGACTACAACTGGACGTACGGTCTGGACGGACGCTGGGGAATCGGACAAAACGGCCTGATCGACGGCTTCGTGGCGCAGACAGACACGCCTGGACTGGACGGCGACGATTACTCTTTCAGGTTGGGAGGCTCCTACGATTCAGAGAAATGGACCCTCACGGCTGGATACACCGAGGTCGCCGACAACTTCAATCCCGAAGTGGGCTACCTGACTCGGACCGGGTATAGAAAGCCCGATGGGTTCCTGATGCGCACCATCCGTCCGACAGACCTGTGGGGCTTGCTCGAGCTACGACCTCATGTCTCGTATCGGGGCTATTGGAACTACGACGGGTTTCAGGAGACGGGCTTTCTCCATATCGACAACCACTGGGAGTGGCGTAACGGTTACGAGGTCCATACCGGAATCAACTTCACCCGAGAAGGACTGCTCGAGCCGTTCGAGATTGCCGACGACGTGACAGTTCCGCCAGGAACGTATGACAACACCGAGGCGCAGATCGTCTTCTACACGAATCAGGGAGCGCCGGTGGCCTTTACGGCTCGGGTTGTGGCTGGAGGTTTCTTCAACGGTGACCGCTTGGCGCTTTCGCCGACGTTTCGATTCCGCATTGGCGACACCTTCAACACCGAGATCGGCTGGCAGTACAACGACATCGATCTCGATACAGGCGCCTTCGAAACCAACCTCGGCTTGCTCCGCGTCTCGTACTCCTTCACCCAGAAGATCTTTGTTCAAGGGCTACTGCAGTACAACGATCGCGCAGATATCTCGGTCACCAATCTCAGGTTTGGGTGGCTGACGCGAGCCAGCGCCGGTCTGTACCTCGTCTACAATGAGATCCGAGACATCCAGGGTGCCGGCACCGGGATTCCTGGCCGCAGCCTGACGCTCAAGTACAGTCACCTTTTCGATCTTCTGCACTGATTCTGAAAAACGAGGTTTGCATCATGGGTTGGACAAGTCGATTGTTTCTCACGCTCGTACTGGGATGCCTCTCGTCGATCCTGCTCGTGGCCACTGAGGCGGACAGCGGCAAGATGAGAGTCATCGCGGGTACTGGCGAGGCAGGTTTCGAGGATGGCTCGCCCGGCGCATTCAACAAGCCGATTCGCCTGGCTCCCTATGGTGCAGGAGCCGTGCTGGTCGCCGACATCTTCAATCATGCCATTCGCGTGGTGAACGTCGATGGGACAGTCACGACTATCGCCGGTGGTCCGGATCGAAAGGGATTCGCGGATGGCTCAGCCGAGGTAGCGCTGTTCGCTTCCCCACACGGAGTGGCAATCTCCCGAGAGGGTCTGATCGCGGTGGCAGAAGCCGAAAATCACACGATCCGTTTACTGACCCCGGTCCTCGGTGCGGACAACCAGGGTCCAGAAGGCTACGTCATATCCACGCTCGCCGGGGTGCCAGGTAGTGGAGGAATGATGGACGGCCCGGCGGCTGAGGCCCTGTTTCAATCGCCCCATGCTGTTGCCTGGACTCCCGATGGAGACCTTTTGGTAGCCGACATCGGTAATGCGAGGATTCGACGCGTGAGCTCTGCGACCGTTGGAACCGCAGCCGGTAGCGGTGACGAAGGGCGTCGTGACGGTGCGAGTGCGGAAGCTTCATTTCACTACCCGATGGACATAGCCCTGGCAGCCGACGGGACGCTCTGGATCGCCGATGCCGGTTCACACAGCGTGCGATCGCTCGATCCGGAAAGCAAGGTCTCCACCTTGAATCTGACGAGCGGCATCGACACCCCCCACGGCATCGCTGTTGGGCCTGACGGAGTTCTCTACTTGGCAGAGATGGCGAGGCACCGAATCCTGGCGGTGAATCCAGACGGTGAAGTTACGACCGTTTGCGGCACGGGCAAGGCGGGTTCTGGTCCCGGAGAGCTGAATCGTCCGGCGGCGGTTCTGGTACATGGCGGCGTCGTATGGGTTGCCGATCTGGACAACCACCGGATCGTGATTTGCCAGATGCCTGCGAACGACACAGGGTCCTGAGGTT
>Ga0316192_10000180_pt1 | contig 44627 bp, 41 predicted proteins | sample MerIslwburrow_MG_FD_204931 | JGI IMG/M metagenome (GOLD analysis project Ga0316192, IMG submission 204931) | Coastal sediment microbial communities from Maine, United States - Merrow Island worm burrow | ecosystem: Environmental > Aquatic > Marine > Coastal > Sediment | place: USA: Maine...
TGGCCGTGGGCGCCCCCTTTGATGATGACGGTGGTAACGACAAGGGCGCCATCTGGGTGCTGTTCATGGACGACAACGGGCGGGTGGATCGGGAGCAGAAAATCTCCAGCGATGCAGGCGATTTTGGGGGAAATCTCAATAATGATGACCTGTTTGGCAGTGCGGTTGCGGGTATCGGTGATCTCAACGGTGATGGCGCCCTCGACCTGACGGCCGGCGCGCCCGGGGGTGACGAGGGTGGCACGGATCGGGGGGAAGTCTGGGTGCTGTTTCTCGATGACAGGGGCAGGGTCCGGCAGGAGCAGCAGATCGCGGACGGCGTTGGCGGCTTTGGCGGGAACCTTGATAATAATGACCGTTTTGGCAGCGCGATTGCCGATATCGGTGACGTGAACGGCGACGGGGTCAGGGATCTGGCGGTTGGTGCCCCGAATGATGACGACGACTCCGACAACGCAGGCGCGGTCTGGATCCTGATTATGGCAGCGAGTGGCAGGGTTGGCAGTTGGCAGAAAATTTCCAAAGACGTCGGGGGGTTTAACGGCGACCTGAATGCCGGCGATAATTTCGGCGCTGCGATCGCCGGCATGGGTGATCTCGACAATGACGGGATCCCGGACCTGGCGGTCGGCGCGCCCGGGGTTGATGGGGATGGCTCGGATCGAGGGGAGGTCTGGATCCTGTTTCTCGATGCCGCGGGCAGGGTCCGGCAGGAGCAGCAGGTAGCGGACGGCGCTGGCGGCTTTGACGGGAACCTTGATAATAATGACCGTTTCGGCAGTGCGATTGCCGATATCAGGGACCTGAACGGCGACGGGATCAGGGATCTGGCGGTAGGTGCCCCGAATGATGATGACGGCTCCGACAACGCGGGCGCGATCTGGATCCTGATAATGACAACGAATGGCGGAGTTGACGGCTGGCAGAAAATTTCCAAAGATGCGGGGGGATTTGACGGTGACCTGGATGCCGACGATCACTTCGGCGCTGCGATCGCCGGCATGGGTGATCTCGACAATGACGGGGTCCCGGATCTGGCGGTCGGAACCCCCGGGGATGACGATGGTGGCACGGACCAGGGCGCGCTCTGGATCCTGTTCATGGATCGTTGACTCCAGTAAAAAAAATACTATTTGCCTGTGAACGAAACCATCGCCCTGAGTATTGCTGCCATTGGTGTTCTGGCCCTGGCTTGCCAGTGGTTTGCCTGGTGGGTGAAACTTCCGGCCATTCTTTTTTTGCTGTTATCGGGCATTGTGGTCGGCCCGGTGTACGGCTGGATCGATCCGGATGCACTGTTCGGCGACCTGCTCTTCCCCATAGTGTCGCTATCCGTGGCGGTGATTCTCTTTGAGGGCAGTCTCACACTGAGATTCAGCGAAATAAAAGGCCTGGAACGTGTGGTACGGCGTATGGTCAGCAGTGGCATGCTGGTGACCTGGACGGTGACCACCCTTGCCGCGTATGCCTTGCTGGCTGTTCCGTTTCAGCTGGCCCTGTTGTTTGGTGCGTTAACCGTGGTCACAGGGCCGACCGTCATCGTGCCCCTGTTACGCACGGTGCGTCCCACTGCGCATTTGGCGAATATTCTGCGTTGGGAAGGGATTGTGATCGATCCCCTCGGTGCCTTGCTCGCGGTGCTGGTATTTGAGTTCATTGTCTCGGGTAGTGGCGGGGCCGCCCTGGGGCATACCCTGCTGTTGTTCGCGGAACAAATTCTCACCGGTGTGGTGTTTGGCGCGGCAGCGGGTTACGCCCTGGGTGTGGTGTTACGCCGCTATTGGTTACCGGAATTCCTGCATAATGCGGCGGCACTGATGGTGGTGTTCGGCGTGTTCGCGCTATCGAATTACATCCAGGCCGAGTCCGGATTGCTCACCGTCACCGTGATGGGTATCTGGCTGGCGAACATGAAAGGCGTCGATGTGGAAGGGATCCTGGATTTCAAGGAAACACTTAGCATCGTGCTTATTTCCGGTTTGTTCATCATCCTGGCGGCGCGGCTCGATTTCGAGGGTGTTGCGCTGCTGGGCTGGGGTGCGCTGGGTGTGTTGTTGATTATGCAGTTTGTAGGGCGGCCGTTGAAGATTATGGTGTCGACCTGGGGGTCGTCATTGACGTGGCGGGAGCGTGCCATGCTCGGCTGGGTTGCACCGCGCGGTATCGTGGCCGCGGCGGTGGCCGCCTTGTTTGCCCTGCAACTGGAACAGCAGGGGTTTGAACAAGCCGCCATGCTGGTACCCATGACCTTTATTGTGATTATCGGTACGGTGGCCCTGCAGAGTTTCACCGCGCGCCTGGTGGCGGTGTGGCTGGGCGTGGCAGAACCGGATCCCAGGGGGTTTCTCATTGTCGGCGGTAATCCGCTGGCGCGTGCGATTGCCCTGGCGTTGCAAAAACATGGCTTTCGAGTGCTGCTCGCCGATACCAGCTGGAGCAATGTGCGCGCGGCCATGATGGAGAATCTGCCTGCGTTCTTTGGCAAGGTGGTGTCCGAATACGCCGATCGTCGCCTGGACCTGGTCGGTATCGGGCAACTGTTGGCCTTGTCCAGTGTGCAGGAGGAAAATGCCCTGGCGGCGATGCGTTACCGAACGGAATTCGGCGTCGCCAATGTCTATAGTTTGCAGGTTAGCTCAGAGAAAGAAGGTGATACCAAAACTGGCAAGCCCCCTTACGGGCACATCGCATTTGGCGAAGAAGTCAGTTTCACTCAATTATCGAAGATGCTGGGTAAGGGCGCTGAGATTCACAGTACCGGCCTGAGCGATGAGTTTGGCTTCGATGAGTATTACAAAAAATATTATCGTCGCGCAGTACCGTTATTCGCGATCAATCCGCGCGGTAAGCTGTTTGTTTACACTGCCGGCAGCGATCTTAACCTGGTCTCGGGTTGGACCATCATCAGCCTGATCGAGCAACCCCCTGAAAAGGTGGCGGAGCAGTCACAGCCTGATAATCCTCAACAGGTATAACAGCATGGCCATGAGACAACTTTGCTGCGTGTGTGCCGGTCTGCTACTTGTTTGCCGTATTGCCACCGCGGCGGATGCAGGCGAACGTTTGACCGGCGATGCGCTGTATAACAGCGACAAGGCACCGGACTCGATGCTCTATGACTTGCCGCAGGAAGTTGTGCCTGGGGTGTGGTCGGCGATCGGGGCCACTGCGCCGGGGACCTATGCCAATTCCGGACACAACAACAACCTGTCGTTTGTGATTACCGATGCGGGAGTGCTGGTGGTTAATGCCGGCGCCAATTACCTGCTGGCGAAGGCTCTGCATGACGAGATCAAAAAGGTCACCGACCAGCCGGTGAAATATGTGGTGCTGGAAAACGGCCAGGGTCACGCCATGCTGGGCTCGAATTACTGGCAGGAGCAGGGTGTGCCGGTGATCGCGCATGTCGATGCGGCGCACGAAATCAAGGAACAGTCATTTGCGCTGCTGGAAGTGATGCAGGCGCGCGTAAAGGAAAAGGCCGAAGGCACAAAGGTGGTGATGCCGGATGAAACCTTTACCGGTAAAAGGGTCATCGAGCTGGGTGGCGTTCACATTGAACTGTTGCAGCTCGGTCCGGCGCACAGCCCGGGCGATATCCTCGTGTGGCTGCCGGACAAGAAGCTGGTGATCGCGGGCGACATGGCGTTTCACCAGCGCATGTTGCCGTTGTTCGAACATACTGATTCAAAGGCCTGGATCGAGACCTGGGATGCATTCGAGGCGCTGGGTGCAGAGGTGGTGATACCCGGGCATGGCGAGCCGACCGACATGGCGACGGTAAGAAAGTACACCCGGGATTACCTGGTGTACCTGCGCGAGCAGATCGGCGTGGTGATCGAAAACGGCGGCACATTGCAGGAGGCCTACGAGGTCGAGCAGTCGCCGTACATGCACCTGCCGACGGCAGAGTTTCTCGCCAAACGCAATGCAGGGCAGGTGTTTCAGAGTATGGAATTTGAGTTCTGAGCCCGTCCCGCCTATGCGCCCGCTTCTTTCCCGAACAATGGGGGCTCAACAACACCGGGCAGACCTTTATCCACCTGGTGCACCGGATGGCGTTATCAATTTACAGGACCTGATCCTTATATTAACGATTCTCAATTGTTACATGGCGCTTTAATTCTTTGAGTTATATATCATAAATATTTCGTAACATATTATAAATCAAAAATATTTGTTATATATTGAGCTGCGCGGTATGGTCGCATGGCGGATTGTCAAGGTCCAATTTTCAATGCAGGGCGTGTATCATAGCCCTCCCGGATAAACTGGAAGAGCCGTCACAGAATGCGCTACACCCGTATGCCAATACTGAACATCAGACTTGCTGCGCTGCTGGTGCTGTTTGCGGCGCCGGTTAAAGGTGCTGATGAAGTATCGTTTGCGCGGCCTGATTCGCTGCAGCCGGCGATCGCTTTCTGGACCCGGGTGTACAGTGAAGTGGACTCGCTCTCGGGCTTTGTTCACGACAGCAGAAATCTGGATATCGTCTACGAAACGCTGCGACTTAACTGGTACGACAACCCGCAAGTTCAGGAGCGCAAGATAAAGCAGGTGGTGCAGCGCTATCAAAGAGCGCTGGAGTCGCTGGCCAGCGGTAAGCGGCAAGACCTGACGGCCCGCGAACAAAAGGTGCTGGCGCTGTGGGGAGACAAGGCCAGCGCCGAGACGCTGGCAACCGCTGCCGACAGGATGCGCTTTCAACGCGGGCAGGCTGACCGTATTCGTGACGGCATCATTCGCGCGGGTGCGTTGGAAAACCATATACGCAAGACGCTGCGTGATTTCGGCCTGCCGGAGGAGCTGGCGGTGCTTCCCCATGTCGAATCTTCCTATAATCCCGGTGTTCAGTCGCACGCGGGAGCCACCGGCCTGTGGCAATTCACGCGTTTTACCGGGCGTCACTATCTGCGTGTCGATCATATCGTGGACGAGCGCCTCGATCCTGTTAAATCAACCGATGGCGCCGCACGCCTGCTGCAGAAGTATTATTCGAGGCTGCACAGCTGGCCTTTGACGATCACGGCCTACAACCATGGCCTGTCCGGCGTGCGCCGTGCAGTACGAGAGACAGGCGGCACAGACATCGGCGATATCGTGCAGGGTTACACGGGGCCGCGTTTCGGTTTCGCTTCACGTAATTATTATGCGGCATTCCTGGCCGCGACCGATGTCACGCGCAATGCAGAAAAGTATTTCGGTCCGCTCAATAGGCAGGAGGCCGAAGACTACTGGATTGTGAAAGTGCCGAGTTATCTGCCGGCCAGTGATCTGATTCAACAGCTGGAGCTGGATACGGATGTTATCAAGTCGCTCAACCCGGCCTTGCAGCGTGTCGTATGGAGCGGCAAGAAGTATGTGCCGAAAGGTTATCAGTTGCGGCTGCCGGCGACGACCGAAAACACGACGGTCACGGCACTGCTGACCCGCGTGCAAGGACATGCACAGCAGATCCCCGATCTTTTCTACCAGGTGCAGGCGGGTGATACCCTGTCGGGCATTGCGCTGCGCCACAACCACAGTGTCCGCGACTTGGTGGCGCTGAATAATCTCAGCAGCAAGAACCGGGTCCTCGTCGGCCAGTCGCTGCGCCTTTCCGGTACCGCTCTACCCGAGGCGATCCAGATCGCGTCGATGGAGTCGGTCCAGCAAAATGGCGAGCCGGTGCTGCCGCCCGCGTCTGGTGGGTCGAGCGAATCTGTTGCCACGGCGCCCTGAGCGCGCAGGTGCTCTGTCAATGCGGGCTGCGTAATTCAACGCGCCGCTTCGCCCATAGAATCGCTCCGGGCTTCATTACGGGTACCTTACCCTTCGGGTCAAGGCATCCTCGCAATGACAACACACCAGAGGTTTCTTAGACGTTTATGACTCCCTGGGTTTTGCTCGATAATGCACAGGTGCCCGGCAACGGCGGGGAACTGCGCCTGTACCAGCGCGGTGATGAATTCTCGATCAAAATCGCGGGCCGTAGCGAGCTGATGAACAGCCGTGTCCATGGTTCAGAAGATGCGCTGGCTGAACATACCTGTACCAGACTGGTGGATTGCGTAAAGCCGCGACTGCTTATCGGTGGCCTGGGCATGGGCTTTACCCTGGCTGCGGCGCTTCGACACGTGGGTGACCAGGCGCAGGTGGTGGTGGCTGAATTAGTGCCGGCCGTGGTGACGTGGAACAGGGGGCTACTTGGGGAGCCTGCCGGTCACCCGCTCCAGGATCCGCGGGTGACCGTGCGCGAGGGGGATGTCGCCCGCATTCTGATGGCCGGGCAGCAAGCGTACGACGCTATCCTGCTGGACGTGGATAACGGCCCTGAGGGGCTCACGCGCAAGGAGAATGACTGGCTCTATGGCATGGACGGGTTGAATGCGGCATACGCGGCGCTGCGCCCTCAGGGTGTGTTGGCTGTCTGGTCGGCCGGCCCGGATCAGGCGTTTTTGCAGCGGCTGAGAAAGGTGGGGTTCGAGACCGATGAAGTGCGTGTGCGTGCACATGGGTCGAAGGGGGCGCGCCACATTATCTGGTTCGCCAGACGTGGTGTTTAGTCCGGGCTGCGGTCAGCGGGTTAGAATACGCATGATGGTTTATGGAATGATTGGAATGTGAAGGTAAGTCCCATGGCGAATACATTTGGTGATCAGTTTCTCAAAGCGGGCCTGGTGAGCAAGGACAAGCTCAACAAGGCAAAGAAATCCAGGCACAAACAGAAAAAAGCAGAGAACAAAAAGAGCGGCGAGGTTGTAAGTGAGGCTGCGGCATCTGCCCGGCGGGTAGCAGAGGAGAAGGCGGCTCGCGATCGCGAGCTCAATCGTCAGCAAAAGGAAGCAGTCGAGCGCAAGGCGGTTCAGGCACAGATTCGTCAATTGGTCGAAATGAATCGCTTGCCGCGGGATGGCGGTGAGATGGGTTATAACTTTCAGGATGGTACTGCGATCAAGAAGCTTTTTGTCCCGGAAGCGGTCCACGACAAGCTGGGGCGCGGACTGCTCGCCATTGTAAGGTTTGATGACGGGTACGAGGTAATTCCGTCCGTTGTGGCAGAGAAAATAAAACTTCGCGATGAATCCTGCATTGTCAGCAATGCAACGACTCAAACAGAGAATGGGGACGATGATCCCTATGCCGATTACAAGGTTCCCGATGATTTGATGTGGTAGCTACGCAGATTATTGTATCGTTTTCAACCAGCTGTCGAATTCCTGTTCATATCCTGGCTGGCTTTGCAGAAAGCCATTGTTGTGATCACCCTGCATTCGTACCAGGCGCTTTGGTTGATGTGCTGACTGGAAGACTTTCTCCCCAAGGTGAAAGGGTATGATCTCATCATCCGGACTATGCAGTACAAGCAGAGGGTACTTCACGCGCTGGATATTCTCTGCGGTATTGAAGTCATAACGTGTCAACACCAGGCGCGACAAAATCGGGAATACGGCTCTGGCAAAGTCCCGTGCTGAACTGAAAGTTGATTCCAGTATCAAGCCACGTGCCTGAACCCCGGATGCCAGCCTGGCTGCAACGGCACCGCCCAGGGAGCGTCCGAATATCAGGATCTGGTCACTGGCAAAGCCTTTTTCGTCGGTGACATAACGCCAGGCCGCTGATGCATCCTGGTAAAGGCCTTGCTCGGCTGGCCTGCCCTTGCTTTTTCCATAACCTCTATAGTCAATAATAAAAACGCTCAGGCCAAGGCGATGAAAGAGCTCTATCGAATCGCGACGGTGCGAGATATTGCCCGCATTGCCATGAAAAAAGAGCAGTACCTGTTGTGACTGCTGATAAGGGATGTACCAGCCATGCAGCTGAACGTTATCCGCTGTGTTGAATGTGACGTCTTCATAGTCGAGGCCCCAGTCTGCCGGCGTTTGATACAGTTCGCGTATGGGATAAAAAATCATGCGCGGTTGCTGGAAATACATCCAGACATTCAGCAGTAACAGGCTGAGCACGAAGATAATCACGTAGCTGGTCATGGCTTCTTTCACAGGTTTGTCGGTATAGGGATAAAGGAACTCAGTGCTATTATATTCACATATAAAAATTCCCACCATTCATCCAGCCAGGGGGGTACACATGTTCGACCAGCTATTTCGGCAGGCAGCGGCACTGTTGGTCGTACTTTGGCTACTGGCGCCGACGGCCGTTCAGGCCGGGTCGCCGCATTACACGGTGGCGACCGATGAGCGCCTCCAGCACCTCGATGTCAGGGCCTGTTTCGAAGGGGTGGTGCCGCGCCGGTTGATCGCCCGTGACGAACGCGCCCCGGATCTGCTGCGCGCCGCCAGGCTTCAGACCCGGGATGAGGTCGTCGAGCTGAAGCAGCAGGGCTCGACCCTCACCCTGCCGCGTACCGATGCCCCGGCATGTGTGCAGTACCGCGTGGATTTGAGTGCAATCGGCAAGCGGCAGTGGCGTTCGGGCAACTGGCGTACACGCGATGCCCTCGTTCTCGATCCCGCGCTGTGGCTCTGGAATCCCGACGGCGTGCGGGAGGACGAGCGCTGGCAGCTCGATTTCGAGCTGCCGCCGGGCTACGACGTCTCGGCACCCTGGAATCGCCTCGACCGCAGCGAGGGGACGGTGACGTATGAAGTGCGCGAGCGCATGCCCGGGCGGGAGGCGCGCATGGCCATTGGTCGATTCAGCGTCGAGTCGATTGCGCTACCGGGGGGGCGGCTCAGGTACGCCTTGCTGCCGGGCGAGCCCGCCGCCGATGCCGCGGCCATGCGGCGCTGGGTCACCAGCGGCGCCCGCGCATTGGCCAGCGCCTATGGCCGCTTGCCGGTGCCCGACGTGCAACTGCTGGTCGTTCCGACCGGACGCGGCCGCGAGCCGGTGCCCTGGGGTGAGGTGCAACGGGGCGGGGGCGATGCTGTGCACTTGTATATTGACCAGCGCCGCCCGGGCGAGGAGTTCATGGCCGACTGGGTGCTGGTACACGAGCTCAGTCACCTGCTTCATCCGGTTATTGTCGCCCCGGACCGCTGGCTGTCCGAGGGTATCGCGAGTTACTACCAGAATGTGCTGCGGGCCCGCGCCGGGCTGAAGCGCGCGCAGTGGGCCTGGAACGCACTGCACGCCGGGTTCGAGCGCGGCATTCGCGGTACCCCGCGCGGACGCAGTCTCGCCGAGGTCAGCGAGACCATGATGCGCGACCACTCGTTCATGCGGGTCTACTGGAGCGGCGCCGCGATTGCCTTGCTCGCCGATGTAGAGTTGCGCCGGCGCTCGGGGGGCGCACAGTCACTGGATACGGCACTCGCAGCATTGGGTGATTGTTGCCTGCCCACCGATCGCAGCTGGAGCGCGCGCGAGCTGATGCAGCAGCTGGATCGACTCACGGACACGACGGTATTCATTCAGCTCTACCGGAAGTACATCGATTCCGATAATTTCCCCGACCTGGACGCTGTGTATGCGGAGCTGGGTCTGCAGCCCATGAGCGCCACAAGATTGCACCTCGACCCGACAGCGCCGGGGGCGGCGATCCGCCAGGCCATCATGGCTGCGCCGGAGGACTGAAGCAGCGTGCACCGGGCAACTTCACTGGCCGCTGTGCTCCTCGCACTGCTGTTCCCTGCGCTGGCAATGTCGTCTCATGCGTCCTTCGAGCAGCTGATTGCGGACCTCGAGACCTTGCGAGACGAACACGCCGTTCCCGGCTTCGCCGTTACACTGGTGACAGGCAGGCACGGCCTGCAAACCGGCACGGGTGGAGTGGCCGATCTCGATAGCGACCGCCCCGTCACGGCCGATACCTTGTTTCGCATTGGATCCATCACCAAGACCTTCAACGCGCTGGCTATCCTGCTGCTTGTCGAGCAAGGGCGTCTTGATCTCAACACCCCGCTGCGCAAGATCGTCCCCAACGTGCCGCTCGAAAATCCCTGGGCCGATACGCACCCCGTGCGGGTTGCGCATCTGCTTGAGCACAGCTCTGGCCTGTTCGACATGACGCGCGAGGAGTTTGATCACAACGTACCTTTCGCCACCCTGGAGGCCGCATTCGCCTGGCGTCCGCAGGCACGCGTCGTGCAGTGGCCGCCAGGCCGGCATCACGTGTACTCCAACGCTAACGCCGGACTGGCCGGCCTGGTCATCGAGCAAGTGAGCGGACAGGACTACCAGCGCTTCATCATCGAGCGGCTGCTGCAGCCCCTGGACATGCGCACGGCAAGTCTGTCTGATGATAAGATCACGCGCAGGCGACTGGCCACCGGCTACGACACCGACGGCACGACCCCGATCCCGTACTGGCACATGATCTTTCCGCCGCTCGGCGCGATCAACGCCACCCCGCGCGAGATGGGCGCGTTGCTGGAGCTGTTCCTGCGTCGCGGAATGGTTGGCACCCGGCGGCTGCTCGATGCGGCCTCTGTCGCGCGCATGGAAAGACCCGCCACCACCCTGGGCGCGCGCTATGGCCTTGGTTATGGCTACGGGCCGGGCCTGGGACAATCTTTGCGCAACGGCTTCAGGTGGTACGGACATGGTGGTGATGGCGACGGTTATTTGTCTTACTTTGGTTACAACCGTGAGGCCGCTGCGGGATACTTTCTGACCATCAATGCCTTCAAGCATGACGCCCTTCACGCCATGCGGGCGCGCGTGCAGGATTATTTCACCCACGCCTTGTCAGCGCAGCCGCCGCCGCTTGCGGGCATCGACCACGATACGCTGAGACAGCTCACCGGAGTCTATATGGCGGTCACCCATCGTTTCCAACGGCAGGCCCCGGACCGACTGGACCAGGACCGCTTGCAGGTCGTGTTGGAGGACGGCGCACTCTACACGCTCTCCTCGAACGGCCGACGACGCCTGTTGATCCCCTTCAGCGAGCATCTGTTCCGGCGTAAGGGACAGCCCCTGGCCACTATCGTGATCGCCGCGCAGGATGGTGATCTTTACTTGCAGGCTGATTCCGGCAACTATCGGCGGGTGGGGGAGGTGCCGTGAATACCCGGTCGCCAGGCGCTTTCGCCGCACAATTGAGCTGGCCCGAGGTGGAGCGACGCGTTAAGGCCGGTGCCGTTGCCGTGCTACCGGTCGGCGCAGCATGCAAGGAGCACGGTCCTCACTTGCCAATGAATACAGACTTACTGCAGGCCGAGTGGCTGGCCGGGGCATTGGTGCAGCGCGCCGATGTGCTGGTTTGGCCTGCCGTAACCTATGGGTACTACCCGGCGTTCAGCGACTATCCCGGCAGCGTCAGCCTGGCACGCGAGACCTTCCAGAACATGGTGCAGGAGATCCTGAGTGAGATCCGTCGTGCGGGTGCGCGCTCGGTGTTGATACTGAACACGGGCATCAGTACCATCGAGCCCTTGAAAGCCGCCGCGGGCGACATGCCGGAAGCAATGCGCATCGAACTGGCCAACGTCTACGAAGGTCCGCGTTACCGCAGCGTGACTGAAGCCATCGAGGAACAACCCAGCGGCGGACACGCTGACGAACTCGAGACATCCATCCTGTTAGCTATTGATCGGGAGCACGTCGCCATGGACAAGGCGGAGACGTGGACCACGCCCACCATGGCCATAAGCGGTCCCTTCAGCCGCAGCGATCCAGACAACCCGCGCTTTTCCCCTTCCGGTGTATGGGGCGACCCGACACTCGCCAGCGATGAGAAGGGGCGCCGCTTGCTCGCTGCCATGCTTGATGATCTGTTCGCCACTGTTGAGGCGTTGTATGCATGAATTTACAGTCGGTTTACGGTTGCGTGTATGCGGCCAGGCGTTTTTTGTCCAGGGCCCTGATACCCGGGTGGCAGGACATCGCCGGAGCGCGTGTGGTGATACAGGGGTTTGGTGATGTCGAGGCGTTTAAGTCGGAACACGGCACCGTGGTTGGCATGCCGGACACGATGACCATCACCAACACGGAGTTACTGGAAATCGATTGCGACATCCTGATACCGGCTGCGCTAATCTTCCGGGTCACGGAGTCAGCGCACCTGAAAACCGCTCAATATGTAGAATATGAATATTATAAAGGCACAAAAACTGGCTTGCCCTGTTGATGGGGAGCGGCTTGAATTCAGTGAGAAACAGCTGGTTTGTCAGAATGGACACGTTTTTGATATCGCCCGGCAGGGGTATGTGAATCTGTTACCCGTGCAACATAAGCGTTCGAAGCAGCCTGGTGATAGCAAGGAGATGGTTGCAGCGAGAGCACAATTTTTAAATTCAGGTGTCTATGCACCGCTAGCCAGCAAGTTGGCGGAAATTACATTTTCGAAGATTACAGGTGATAAAGAAACCTGCGTTATGGATGCGGGTTGTGGTGAGGGTTATTATTTCGATTATGTTTTTAACGAACTCAAGGGAAAAAATGGTTGTGCTGATCTCTCATTTATTGGCCTGGATATATCGAAATCCGCAATAGCTGAAGCTGCGAAGAGGAACAAACAGATAACCTGGATCGTTGGTACAAACAGGCATCCGCCCGTTGATGATGCCAGTGTGGATATTATTTTATGCGTGTTTGGGTTTCAGAGTTTTGAAGGTTTTAACAGGATATTAAAACCGGGTGGCAAGGTTATTCTCGTTGAGCCCGGACCTGATCATTTGAAGGAGTTGAGAGAAATCATCTATTCTGAAGTCAAAAAATCAGATCCACAAGATCTTGCTTACGCCGAAGAAATGGGGATATTCATGGTGGATAAACAGCATATTCAGTTCAAAACAGGGGTAATCAACAATGAGCAAATTAATAATTTACTCTTAATGACGCCGCATTTTTATCGAGCAACCAAAGAGGGCAGGGAAGCGGCGGGTAATTTGCAAAAACTGGATTTAACCGTTGATGTTGTTTTCAGAACATTGGAAAAAAATATACATGCATAAACTTGCAGTCGGTTTACTGGTTTTCATCGCAGGCTGGGGCGCAGGCTGGTTTGCGCACAATTATCGGGATGCTGGTTTGGTGACGTCTGTACAGCCACTTCTCCCCGCCCCGTCGAAGTCCGTTAACCCCGGGGAGCCGGCAATCGATCCTGCACCGACGGCAGCTGGTCGTGTGGGTAACATAGAGGACCTGTTGCAGCGCAATGAATTTGAAGCGGTGCTGGAACGCTATGAATCACTACAGGTTCAGGCAGATGACATAGCAGTGGCAGATGCCAGGACTCAAATTCTATCTCACGCCCGCCTGCTCATTGCAGACCGTCGCTTCAGTCTGGCGGAGCAGCTGTTACAACTTTTCCTGGTCGCCGCATACCGTGATGTGGAGGCGCGAATCCTGTTAGCGGTAGCGTATCACGGTCAGGAAGACTTTCACGCGGCGATCGACCAGCTCTATGAGGCCAGGGGGTATGCTTATCGCCCGGCCATGCTGCAGCGAATCACCAGGCGTATTCGGTCCATTGTGGCCGATCTGACTCAGTCACTAAAACGCAACAACGATCAGAACGCATTGCTGGCGTTGTACCAGCACCTTATCCAGCTGGAGCCCGATTATGCACCCTGGTTCATGGGACTCGCCGTCACGCAGCTGGCGCTTGATGATAAAGAGGCAGCACGTCGTTCATTATTGCTGGTGTCACAGGACCATAGTGTAGGCGCACAAGCACAGGCGATGCTGTCCGAGCTGAGTGCTGGCTTAGCCGGGACGGAAGACACAGAGCCACGGGAATCTGCGACAGAGGTTGTCGGCATACCATTACACCGGAGCGGAAATCATTTTATTGTTGACGCGAGACCTGCCCATGGCCGGAGCATACGGCTGCTCATCGATACCGGTGCATCCCTGACGATTTTCACACCCGATGTGCTTGAACAACGCGGCATCCGCTATCAGGATACCGGCAGGACCGGTGTATTTAATACAGCGAACGGCCCGGTCCGGGCGCCTGTTTATAAACTCGATTTCCTTTCGGTAGGCGACTGGCAAGTCAATAATCTGGAAATCGGTGTACTGGACCTCGGCAGCAGATCAGGCATGGACGGTTTGCTGGGTATGAATTTTCTGAACCATTTTCAGTTTTTCATTGACCAGAACGAAGCCTTGCTGCGCCTTACTGCCAATTAGCACGACTCATGTCAGAAGCGGTATTCCTAACGCAGTTTTCGTACCCTGAACTTGCGAGCCTTTATTTTACCTTCTGCCAGAATCTTCAAAGCCTGTTTGGCGACAGGGCGTTCCACAGCCACGTAAGAAAGGGTGTCAGAAATATCAAATTTTCCGATGATAATTCGAAGTTAACGACGACCTGTAAATCTTTAATGTCCAGTCCGCGTGCAGCAACATCCGTTGCAATAAGGATTGAACTGCTCTTGTTGGAAAACTGAACCAACACCTGGTCACGATCTTTTTGTTCAAGATCTCCGTGCAGGGCCAGTGCATGGAAACCCTGTTGCCATAATTCATCAGCCAGTTCCTGGCATTGTTGTTTTCTATTGCAGTACACCACGCTGGATTCAGGTCGGTAATGTTGTAACAGGGCGACCAGTGCCCTGGTCCTCTCGCCTTTTTGTATTTCATAGAAAACCTGCTTTATTATTTTACTGTTTATTGATCAAGTTACCTTGCGCGCTTAAAGGATAGGCATAAAAACGTTGTTATTCCGAATACCTGTGAGAAATCCTGAATCCCGTAAATGCAGGCATTAAGATTTCCTTGTGTTACCTGGGGAATAAGCGTAAAAAGTAGCTTCATCCCTTAACAACACAGTGTTAACGCGGGGTGTGAGGAATTATGTTATGTCAGCGCCTGAGCAGCCATTACGTGATGTTCCGTCACAATCCAAAAATCCTGTTCAATTTCTGCAGGGAAAGTTAAAGCGATCCTGCCCGCAACTTGTTGGCAACAAGGATATGGCCTGGACGGAAATTTTAGAGGCGGCAGAAATTGTTGAGTTACCTGCCGACACGCTGGTTATGCAACCTGATTCACCCTGCACACGATTTATGTTAATACTTGAAGGCAGTGTGCGTGTTTATCAACAAAACCCGGATGACCGTGAAATCACCCTGTATAGAACCCATTGTGGTGATCTATGTGTGTTGAGTATTAACGGTATGCTGCATCATAAAGATTTCGGTGCCTTTGCAAAAACAGAAAGCAAGGTACTTGCGCTGACATTATCCCGAGACCGGTTCATGAAAGCCATGGCAATGTTGCCGGATTTTTGTGAATTTGTTTTGACTAATCTGACGGATCGCATTAATGATGTGCTGCAGATAATAGAAAAGACAGTTTTCGAAAGTCTGGATACACGCCTGATGTGTTTAATGAGCCGCATGTCACGCGAAACCGGTAGTGATACCTTGTATCTGACACACCAGGGGCTGGCGCGTGAGCTTGGCACCTCGCGTGAGGTCATCAGCCGTATACTCAAGGTTTTTGAACGGCAGGGCTGTATTACACAGGAACGTGGTGTTATTCATATCACGCTATAAACATAAATTACCCGCTCTAAAATCTCCCGATCCCGTTTTGTGCTGCACTATGTGCCATATAGCACATAAAAATCTGTGCACTTTTACTGACTTGCGTGACATTTATCACACGGACTTCTGCCCAATCTTTCTTAATATGGGGATATGTCGGTTTTATAGCTGGATGGCTGCCGATTGAGTTAAGCCAAAGGCTTTTCACTGGTATCAAAAAGAAGAGAGGAACACCTTATGTATGTTTCGCGCATGAATGTATGGCGGCGGGCATGTGGTAGTTTGTTCGCTTTATTGACGATATATGTTTTGTCTTCATCGCTGGGTTGGGCTGCATCCGCAAGTCTGTCAACCGATACTGTTAATGTTGATGCAGGTCAGACAGGCTCCTGGACTATCAGTGGTAATGACAGCGGTAATCAACGTGAGTTTCGCTGGAGTCTGCCTTCAGGTCTTAATATCAGTACCGGTTCCAGTTCCAATCTCAATCGTTTTCGTGTCAGGTCTGATCGCGGTTACCTGCAGGTGGAAACCGATGGCAGGGGCAGTTTCTCGGCCACGGTAAACGTGTCCTCCAGTAGTTCCGGCACGTTTACGATGCAAAACACCCGTGCCGAGATCAGCCTGAGTCCCGGAGATGTCACCGTGAGTGTCGGTGGTTCGGGAGGTGGTACTTCCGGTGGTGGAACCTCAGGCGGAGGAGGGTCCGGATCCGGTAGTGCTGATTACACACTGTACATCGAAGATGGCTTTATCACCATTAATGGTGATGGCGGTGCGGTGATCGATGCCTGGGGTTATACCGATGCCAATGGTTCACCACCTATGGTTCCTGGTCCGGTCATTGAAGCGACTCAAGGTCAAACATTAACCGTTGAAGTCGTCAACAATCACAACCGCAGTCACAATTTTGTCATCCAGGGCGTCACAACGGATACCGGTTCGATTGCGGCAGGCAGCAGCAAGACCTATACCTTCACACCGAACACGGGCGGCGTATTCTTTTATCGCGATACACTCAACAGCAATGTGAACCGTGAAATGGGACTGCATGGCGCACTCATTGTTCGTTCCAACAGTAACGGCCGCGTCTGGGATAACGGGCCGGGTTATGACATTGAACGTTTATGGGTTTTAACCGATATGGATGTACCCAACTGGAATAATCGCGCAAGCGCCGGACAAAGTGTCAGTACCGGCACCTATCGGCCCAACTACTTCATGATCAATGGCCAGGGCGGTTTTGATGGCATGCATGATCCAAACACCGTCCTGGAAGGTAACGTGGGTGAGGTGGGTGTAGTACGCATCGTAAATGCAGGGCAGTTTGATGAATCCCTGCACTGGCACGGTAACCACTTCCAGGTGATCAGTCGTAATGGTAACCATCTCAATAACTTTGAATGGCAGGACACCATTAATGTTAAAGGTGGCGAGACCATGATGGTGTTATACCAGTTACGTGATGGCATCTTCCCGATGCATGTGCATACCGCACAGATGGAAACCGCTAACGGTGTCTATCTGAATGGTACTGCAACACTCATTGTTGGCAATTAAGGGGGAGGATGAAACAATGAAAATTATAACCAATTCAATTTATAAAATGACGATCCAGTTGTTAACGCTGCTGATTGTTGCGAACGCCCCTGCTTATGCCAGTCATAATTCGGGTGGTGGCGGAGGATCTTCCAGCGCCAGTCTTTCAACTGACACTATTGATATAGCTACTGGTGAAACAGGTTCCTGGACCATCAGTGGTAGTGATGGCGGCAGCTCACGCGAGTTTCGCTGGGGTCTGCCATCGGGACTTGACATAAGCACTGGCTCCAGCTCCAACATGAATCGCTTTCGTGTAAGGGCTGATCGCGGTTATTTGCAGGTGCAAACAAATGGTGGTGGCAATTTCTCAGCCACAGTTAATGTGTCGTCCAGTAGTTCCGGTACATATACCATGCAAAACACCCTTGCCGAGATCAGCCTGAGCCCCGGAGATGTCACCGTGAATGTCGGTAGTTCGGGTGGTGGTACGTCCGGCGGTGGCGGCATGGACGGTGGTGGCATGGGTGGCGGTGGCGGCATGGGCGGTGGCGCCGGTGGTGCTGTACCCGTACTTGATGCCACCAATGTCCAGCTTGGCGTGCAATCCATCAACAGAACCATGAGTGATGGTAATAACGTTACCTACTGGGTATTTTGTCCAATGGGCGGTGGTGGTGGAATGGCCGGCTGCACCTTGCCAGGCCCGGTGCTGGAACTCGGTGTTGGTCAAACAGCCAACATCAATCTGGGTGGCGCTATGATGTGGCCACAGGAACAACCGCCATATCACGGCCATACCATTCATCCACACGGTGTCGATGTGCCGCAATCGGAAGATGGTGTACCCGAAACCGGTGCGGCGGTGTTGGGCGATACCTATAATTTCAGTGTTGATAGCCGGTATGTAGGCAGTCATATGTACCACTGCCATGTGCATACGGTCAAACATCTGGAAATGGGTATGTATGGCGCCCTGATTGTTAAAAGCGGTAACCGCATCAGCAATAATGGTCCATCGTATGATTTCGAATGGAACATGGTATTAAGCACTGTGGACAGGGCCTATCACACAGCGGTCCAGGACTCACCGGTGTTTGCTGATTACAATCCGGACTATTTCCTGATTAATGGCCAGGAAGGTACCAGCACTGGTTCACCAGCAGAGACATTAACCGCAGCGCCTGGTGCCGCAGTCGCCATTCGTCTAATTGGCATTCATTCAGTGAACAGCACATTCCGCATTCGGAACTCGGGCGGCAGTAGTCAGAGCTTCACTGTACACAATGTGGATGGTTTTGCTTTGCCAAACCCGCAGAATGTAACCAGTGTGGAAGTGTCACCGGGTCAGACCAAGGACGTTATGGTTAATCTGCCAAACAGCAGTGGTACCTGGTATCCGGAAGTAAGCTATAGAGATCTGCGCAACAACAGTACTTTCAGTGGTGGTACGGTATATACCCAGCTGAATTACTAACAGGGAGTTTTATACGGTTCAAACAGCAACCCTCTTCATCAGAAGAAGGGGGTTGCTTGTTCGGATCTGGTTTATTGATTTATGAAAGCGCTTAACACTATATTAAGTCGTGCGGCACTTGCTTTGTTGAGTGTCCTGTGGACGTGTGCCGCGTTCGCCGCTGATGATGATAAACCGATCAATCCGTTTGATTATAATTTTTGTGGTGGTGAAAGAGTTTATCCGATCGTAGGGGTCAATATAGCCACAGCGTGCGGACCAAGGAACCAGATTGCATTGGGTCGTCGTGGCAAGATCAGCTGGTTTTATCCGGCTCACGGGTCAGAACCTGAAAAAAGTGGATCATACCGGTTAACAGACGAACAACTGGCAAAGCTCTCGCTGCTTTCTGAAGTGGTCATGGTTTCCAGTTCCCGGCAACCCGATCATGGTCGTGTCTTGTATAAAATGGGCATTAACTTTTCCGCACGTAAACCGGCCTATGTGTATGCATCATTGACTGATGCATACACACCGGGCAACAAATTACTGCAGGCTATGCGATCACATGTTCCCGATGAACCGAAATTGCCGGAATGTCAGGATTCGTTGGGTCTGTTTGATCCAACCATGCGTATGGAAGATCGTCTGAAGCTAATCAAGTCAGCTAAAAATCCGTCTAAACAAACGCTGGCCAGGCAATAGCGTTAATTATGAAAACAGTTGCATTAAAACTAATATTGATCGTAACTGCCGGGTGTATTTATGGTGCCGGTTCGTATGCTACAGAATCAGGTTACCAGGGCTTGCTGGTAGAACCGGCAAAGACACTTGGTCCGCAGGCTATGATCGACCATAAAGGTAAATCGATCAATTTCCCGCAAAAAAATGGCAAGCTGAAATTTGTTTTTTTTGGTTATACCGGCTGCCCCGATATCTGCCCAATGACGTTAGGTAAGATAAAGTCACTCATAAAAGAGCTTGGGCCGGCTGGAAAAGATCTGGAGTATTATTTTGTCAGTATCGATCCGCAACGTGATAATGTCGAACAGCTAAAACATTTTGTAAATTACTACGACAAAAATATTACAGGTATTACCGGGAACCCGCGAGCATTAAAAGCGCTTGAGAATGAATTCGGCATCCTGACCCGGAAATTTCAGGGTAAGTCAGCATTTGCATACACGCTTGAGCATTCAGTATTTATTTATTTGCTGGACAGGAAAGGGCAATTGCGAGTTATGTTTCCAGCCTCTGCTTCAATAAAATCGATCATTAAAGATGTCGAATTATTAAGAAAAAACGACAACGAACTTGCGCAACGATAGCTATCAAGCCGGCGATAAAATACCGGTTGTAGGAGCACCCGAAAAACCGTCGGGCATAAACGCCGCCCTTCGGCGCGATATCGCGGCCATGAGGCCGCTCCTGCGTTGTCAAATTAATTGCCGGGTTAATAATTCAAAGGGGGCAGCGGTGTGCCGGACCCCTTTTTACAATAATAAATCTTCTTCAATACGATGATAGATGCTGGCTGATTTTATAAGAGAGTTGGCTGTGAGTGCCGGCACGCCATAGACTTCAGCGCTGACGGAATAATCCTTTTTGACTTTTTCCAGCAACAGATCGAAGTCTCCATCGCCCGACAGTAATACAATGGTGTCAACGTCTTTTGCTGTTTCCATCACATCAATGGCAATACCAACGTCCCAGTCACCTTTGGCGGAGCCGTCACTTCGCTGAATATAGGGTTTGAGTTTTACTGTGAAGCCAATGTGTTTGAGCGCGTCCTGGAATTTAATCTGTTTGTCGTCACCACGATGAGTTGCATAAGCAGTTGCAGAAACAATCTCTCCTTCAGTGCTTAATCGTTGCCAAAGCTTTCGGTAATTAAACTGGCGGCCATAGGCCTGGCGGGTGGTGTAATAAATGTTTTGTACGTCGACAAAAATGGCAATTGTTTTCACAATGGAGTCTGTTAATGTGATGCCTTGATCTTCCTTTGTTCCATGTCCTGACTACGCAGGTAATCTTCATAAGTGCCGTGGAAATCGACAATACCTGTGGGTGTGAGCTCGATAATGCGTGTCGCTAACGAGGACACGAATTCACGGTCATGGCTGACGAAGATTAACGTGCCGGGATAATTTTCCAGGGCCAGGTTCAATGATTCGATGGATTCCATATCAAGGTGGTTAGTGGGCTCGTCCAGTAACATGATATTCGGACGTTGCAGCATTAATTTTCCAAATAACATGCGGCCTTGTTCGCCACCGGAGATCACGTTGACAGATTTGTTGATGTCATCCTGGGGAAACAACAGGCGACCCAGTGTGCCACGAATCACCTGTTCGTCATCGCTTTCCTTGCCCCATTGACTCATCCAGTCGAACAGAGGTTTGTCTTCTTCGAAGTCGGCGGCGTGATCCTGTGCATAGTAGCCAATTTCTGCATTTTCAGACCACTTTACAGTGCCGGCTGATGGCTCCAGGTCACCGATCAGGCATTTTAACAGGGTGGATTTGCCAATACCGTTAGGACCGATTACGGCGATACGTTCGCCCACTGTTACCATGAGGCTGAGACCAGTAAACAGGTCTTCATCAAAACGTTTACCCAAACCTTCCAGTTCGAGTGCCAGGCGATGCAGTTTTTTGTCTTCATTGAAACGGATATAAGGGTTCTGGCGGCTGGACGGCTTCACTTCTTCCAGCTTGATTTTGTCAATTTGCTTGGCGCGAGAAGTCGCCTGCTTTGATTTTGAGGCGTTTGCGGAGAAACGACTGACGAAGGCTTTGAGTTCAGCAACCTGTGCTTTTTTCTTGGCGTTGTTGGTTAATAAACGTTCGCTTGCCTGCGTTGCCGCGATCATGTATTCATCGTAAGAACCGGGGTACATGCGTATTTCCCCGTAATCGAGATCGGCCATGTGGGTACAGACGCTGTTGAGGAAGTGGCGGTCGTGGGAAATGATGATCATGGTGCAGTTACGTTCGTTTAACACACCTTCCAACCAGCGAATGGCATTGATGTCGAGGTTGTTGGTAGGTTCGTCCAGCAGCATGATATCCGGTTCAGAGAACAGGACCTGCGCCAGTAACACGCGTAATTTCCAGCCTGGTGCCACTTCACTCATGGGGCCAAGGTGTTGTTCAATGGGTATACCTACACCCAATAACAATTCGCCGGCACGAGCCTCGGCAGTGTAGCCGTCCATCTCGGCAAATTCAGCTTCAAGTTCGGCTGCTCGGATGCCGTCTGCTTCGGTCATCTCCGGGTTGGCGTAAATCGCATCGCGCTCAGATTTAACTTTCCACAGTTCCTCATGTCCCATGACCACGGTGTCAACCACGCTGTATTCTTCGTAAGCGAACTGATCCTGTTGCAACTTGCCGATGCGTTCGTGCGGGTCTTTGGATACATTGCCGGCCGAGGCTTCCAGGTCACCCCCCAGGATTTTCATGAAGGTGGATTTCCCGCAGCCATTGGCCCCGATCAGGCCATAGCGATTACCATCGCCAAACTTGACAGAGACGTTTTCAAAGAGTGGCTTGGCGCCAAATTGCATGGTGATATTTGCAGTTGTTAACAATGTGTTATCCCGAATGTAAAAAGTTGGTTAATCCGTCAGATCCCTATGCGCTGCGGCGTGCACGGTTACCCTGGCGACTCTGGTTGGCCGGACGCCGATTGCCGGACGGACGTTGAGCATTGTGGGGTGAGGCCGCCCTGTTGGCCGCCGGTTTGCCCGAGGCTTTTTGCTGCCCGCCACGCCCCTTGTTAATTGGTTCCGGTTTAATGGAAGGATCGGGTTCAAAATCGTCGATTTGCACCCTGGGGATGTCGCGTTTTACGAGACGTTCTATATCTTTAAGTAACTTCAGTTCATCTACACACACCAGTGACATGGCTTCACCTTCATTGCCGGCACGACCCGTGCGGCCAATGCGGTGAATGTAGTCCTCCGCCACGTTAGGTAATTCAAAGTTCACCACGTGTGGCAACTGATCAATGTCCAGTCCGCGCGCGGCAATATCTGTTGCCACCAGTACGCGCACCTTGCCGGATTTAAATTCTGCCAGTGCCCTGGTACGCGCACCCTGGCTCTTGTTGCCATGAATCGCGGTGGCTACTATGCCATCGGACATCAGCTGTTTGGAAAGGCGGTTGGCGCCGTGCTTGGTGCGGGTGAATACCAGTACCTGTTGCCAGTTATTCGAACCAATCAGATAGGAAAGCAGTTCACGTTTACGAACTTTGTCTACCGGATGAATGACCTGTGTGACGTTTTCTGCAGCGGTATTGCGCCGGGCCACTTCTATCAAGGCAGGTGACTTGAGCAGGTTATTTGCCAGCTGCTTGATTTCATTTGAGAAGGTGGCTGAGAATAACAGTGTCTGTTTATGTTTGGGTAACAGTGCGAGGACCTTGCGGATATCGCGAATAAAGCCCATGTCGAGCATACGGTCGGCTTCGTCGAGCACCAGGATATCGACCTTTGAAAGGTTGACCGAGTTCTGGCCGACATGATCCAGTAACCTGCCCGGGGTAGCCACCAGAATGTCCACGCCCCTGATGAGCTTCTGTTTTTGCGGGTTGATGCTTACCCCACCAAAAACCACGGTGGATTTCAAAGGCAGGTGCTTGCCATAGGTGTCCACACTCTCGCTCACCTGGGCGGCCAGTTCCCGGGTTGGGGTAATCACCAGGGCGCGGATTGCGCGGCGGCCTTTTTCCGCTTTGCCGGACGACATTAATCTTTGTAATAGCGGCAGAGTGAAACCGGCGGTTTTGCCCGTACCCGTCTGCGCGCCCCCCATGATGTCCTTACCTTCGAGGATTATGGGGATGGCCTGCCGTTGTATCGGGGTAGGGTCGCTATAGCCTTTTTCGGATACAGCACGGAGTAATTCGGCTCTGAGGCCGAGGGATTCAAATGACATACTACGATGTTCTCCAGGGATCGGCCTACCCAATACACATGGTTTGGGACGGTCTAGGCGGAAACTTTGTGTGTTTTTCGAGGTGAATCTGGAAGGATTACCGCTATAAAAACAGGTGCAGACCGAAGTGCACCAAGGCTTAACGCCGCATTATATATGAAATTTTGCTAAAAAGGTGGCCAGGGAGCAATTTTCTCAAACTCAGCTCGCAATGCGATGTTTATGCGGTGCCAGCATTAATATAAGCGCCTGGGCGTGTTCTGCAGCTTTTCTGCCCAAGTCGGTCAGGTAACCGCCATCATTTTGAGTGACGAGGCCTTTGTCGAACAGGCGTTGCACGGCTTCGATTTTCTCTTTGTCTGCGGTTGAGTGGACTTTGATGCCCTGGTTGGTGGTATCGAGGCTGTAATAAATCAATATATCGAGTTCGGCCAATTGTTCTTTTGTGTAATGCATGATTTCACCTTTCCGCATCGTTTTGTTTGTACTACCGTGAACTACCAATAATATAGCATATTGTTAAAGGTGGTATTTGTGGGCGGACATTTCTTCATCGCTGGACCGCTCCTCGTGCAGGACCTGCTAACGTACTAATTTTGCTAAAGTCTGGATCCAGTTATAAACTCGTAAGCACCGGGAGGATGCTATGTCCCAGGTCAAGATCCTGCTTGACGAAAACGATATTCCGAAACGTTGGTACAACGTGGTGGCCGACATGCCCAACCCGCCTGCGCCACCGCTGGGACCGGATGGCACGCCCATAGGCCCCGACGCCCTGGCCGCCATCTTTCCCATGGCGCTGATCGAGCAGGAAGTCTCGGCTGAGCGCTGGATCGACATTCCGGAACCGGTGCGCGAGATTTATCGCCAGTGGCGGCCGAGCCCGTTGTTCCGTGCCCGGCGCCTGGAACAGATGCTCGGCACCCCGGCAAAGATCTATTACAAGAACGAGGGCGTGAGTCCGGCTGGTTCACACAAGCCCAATACCGCGGTTGCCCAGGCCTGGTACAACCAGCAGGCCGGTATCAAACGCCTGAGTACCGAAACCGGCGCCGGACAGTGGGGCTCGGCACTGGCCCTGGCCGGCCAGATGTTTGGCATCGACGTGCGCGTGTACATGGTCAAGGTCAGTTATGAGCAGAAACCCTTTCGCCGTTCCATGATGCAGACCTGGAGCGCCGAGGTGCTGGCCAGCCCAACCGACCAGACGGAATCGGGGCGCAAGATACTCGCCATCGATCCCGACTCGCCCGGTTCCCTGGGGATTGCCATCTCCGAGGCGGTGGAGGAGGCCGCTTCGCGCAAGGACACCAATTACGCGCTGGGCTCAGTGTTGAATCACGTGCTGTTACACCAGACCGTCATTGGCCAGGAAGCCAAAAAGCAGCTGGAGATAGTCGGCGACTATCCCGACATGGTGTTTGCACCCTGCGGTGGCGGATCCAATTTCGGCGGCATCGCCTTTCCCTTTTTCGCCGACAAAGCGGCGGGCAAGTCGGTGCGGCTGGTGGCGGTGGAACCGACCTCCTGCCCCACCTTGACCAAAGGCCAGTACACCTATGATTTTGGTGATACCGTCGGCCTCACGCCACTGATGAAGATGTATACCCTGGGGCATGACTTCATACCGCCGGGGATTCATGCCGGTGGCCTGCGTTATCATGGTGACTCGGCGCTGGTATCGCAGCTCTACAATGAAGGATTGATCGAGGCCGTTGCCGTGTCGCAGATCGCCACGTTTGAAGCCGGTATCATGTTTGCCAGGAGCGAGGGCATCATACCCGCACCGGAGTCCAATCACGCTATCCGTGCCTGCATTGATGAGGCCTTGCGCTGCAAAGAGAGTGGTGAAGGTAAAACGCTGTTGTTCAATCTCTCCGGGCACGGCCATTTCGACATGGCATCCTACGATCGCTACTTCAGTGGCGAGCTGGAGGACTTCGATTATCCCGAAGAGGCGATAAAGCAGTCCATGCGGAATATCCCGAAGTTTGACAGTGCCTGAAGAGCAGACATGAAACTTTATCTCGTGCAGCATGGCGAGGCCTGCGCAAAAGACGTCGATCCCGAGCGGCCCCTGACCGATCAAGGCAATGCAGATACTGATCGGCTGGCTGCCTTTCTTAAGCAGGCAGGTATTCAGGTAGAGCGGGTGATACACAGTGGAAAACTCCGTGCTGCCCAGACGGCAGAGTATTTGGCAAAGGCCATTGCACCGGGAGTGGAACCGGAGAGCAGCGGCATCATCAACCCCAATGACGATCCCGGGGCGTTTGACTGGCAAAGCGACAGCTGGGACAGGGATACGCTGGTCGTCGGTCATCTGCCATTCATGGCCAAACTGGTTTCACATCTGGTCATCGAAGAAGAAAACAGACCCATCATTGCCTGGCAGCCGGGTAGCATTGTCTGCCTGGAACGTGAAAACAGTACACACTGGCAGATTAACTGGATGATCAGGCCGGAACTGCTTAGATAAAGGCAAAACATGGAATACCGTACACAGGGCAATACGGATATCGACGCCAGTGCCCCCGGTTATTAATAACGTCTTTCCGATTTTGATATAACCTGTTCTAAATATTAGCATTAAATGTGTTTCGCCGCGGGAAGAGTTATTTCATCTTGACATAGACCGACCGGTCAACTATGTTTGGTTCATGGAACAGATACACGACACAAACGAAATGAATGCCCAGGGCGAGGTGATCAGGCCCTGAGTTTTTTTTGCCCGAGTATAAACAGACCGGTCAACTATTTGGCGGAGGGCGCATCATGAAGCAATTAGTACGGATTACGACTCTGGTATTGACGCTGGTGACAGGACTGGCTTTTTCCACTGTGACAAGGGCAGAGGATCCCTCTATCGACTCACCGCGAGCGGTGATTGTTCTGCGAGACATCTATGTCAGCTTCAAGGTCAAGGTGTTGGGACTGGCGCGCATCAAGGGGCAGTTCGACCGTCTTCGCGGTGAAATGGTCAGTGATGCGGATGGAAAAGGCACAAATGTTCACATGCACATTGATGCTGACAGCTTGAATACGAATGACGTGTGGCGCGACGATTATTTGCGTGGCCCAACATTTTTTTCAGCTGAACATTACCCGCATATCACCTTTTCGGGTTCATGCCTGTCTGGTAAAGAAGATGGGGCTGGACGCATTGTAGGTAACCTGAGTCTTCGTGGCGTAACCCGACGCGTTACTTTTAACGTGAAAACGCTCAGCCCCCCGGAGGGTGGCCGCAGCGGGACTTACCAGGCAACGGCAACGATCCAGCGTAGCGATTTCGGATTGAATACACTGAAACACGTCGTTAGTGATGAGGTGGAAATCATTGTCGCGATGAATGCCGGCACCGGTGTATAAGGTTACTACTGCAGTCAGGTCACAAAAGCACCAGGAATCCTTCCGGCACCAGACTCGTCGCCAGCATCACTTCATTGATGTCCTGGTGTTCGGTCCACGTGGAGGCGCTTTGGTGCTGGGGGTCACGCCAGAAAGCCTCGATGTCGTCGCGCAGGGGCATGTACTGCATGAGCGCCTTGAGCGATTCGCGTAGTTGCGGGCTTGTGGCGGGTTGCATGCGTTCCACGGCGTGCAAGCCGATGGCCAGGCCCAGTTCGCGAAATGCGAGTCGGTGTTTGGCCGGCAACTGATGCTCGCCGCTTTGTGCGTAGTACTGCAGTCCGGTAAGTGCTGCGTTGAGCAGCCGGTTGAGTAATTGCGTGTCCGGCACTGCGCCTTGCTGCATGAGCTGCTGCACGCGGCAGGCGTCGATCAGCAGGCCGCCCAGACCCAGCGGGTCGGCGGTGGCCCATTCGCCGCGCCTGATCATGGCTGCGTACTGAAGGGTTTCATCGTCCAGGTTTGGCCCGGCGGTCGGTGGTGGCAGCGCGGCTGCGGTGGCATGCAGTTGCAGGTGGGTGATGTAGCCATCCAGCGGATCGTGCTGCCCCATGGAGGCTACCTGCGTACGCGTCAGGTCGATGCTCATTTTCCAGACCATCCTGAGGGGTTCCCACGCGGGGGAAGGCTGGTAGGTGAATGCCCGGAACGCGGTTTCTGCGAGCTCGCGCGCCCAGGCGTTGTAGCGGGGTTGTTGCGTGGTGCGTGCTACCTGGTCCAGGGCGTGCATCCACTTGGTGAGGTAGTGGAAGTACTGGCCGTCGCGGTCCCACTCCAGGCGCTCGTCGAAGGGCTCGTCTGGATGGGGCTCCGGTAAGGCTTTACCGATGCGCAGCCCGCCCCGGGTGGGATGTCGCTCGCCGTCGTGTTCGCTCAATCCGCTGATCCACCCGCTGCGCGTATCGTCGTTCCGATGCCGGCCCAGCGTGTGATGGACCTGGTCGACCAGCGCAAGCGCGAGTTCTGTGTAACCTTTGTTGCCGGTAGCGCGTGCCAGGCCGAGATAGTTGCAGACCGCAAAGGCGTCGGTCCACAGGTAGCGCCGCGAGGGCTGTTCGGAGCCAGGCCCGGTGCGCTCGGCGAACTTGTTCATCAAGCTGATGGCTGCTTCGATTCGCTGATCGGGCATGGGTGACGACTCCTTACTTGCCTGTCTTGCGGGACAGGCCTACCTGCAGCATGCTTTCCCCGAACTTCTCGCTCACTGCATCAATCGTTTTCAGCAGTCGCTGCTTGTCTTCGCGCTGGTCGGGTTGATCGAAAAGGTCTGTCTGGGCCGGCTTATCTTCCTCCCAGCTGCTGATGCCGACACCAATTAGCCGCACGGGCTTTTTCGGCAGGTTGCCATCGAGGAAAAGCTGCCAGGCCATCTTGACTATTTCGCGCTGGTCATTGGTCGGCGTGGAGCGTTTGTGTTGCCGCGTGCGTGTCTCGAATCCCTCGAAGCGGATCTTCAGCGTCACGACCGAACCGGACAAACCCTCTCGGCGTGCCGTTTTTGCAACATCGGCCGTCAACTCGCGCAGCGTATCGTGCAGGACGGTGTGATCGAGGACGTCTGTCTCAAAGGTTGTCTCTTTCGAAATACTCTTTCTGGCGCGTCCCGGCACGACCTTGTCCGAGGCAATACCAAAGGCCTGACGGTGAAAACTCGCTGCTGCTTTTCCCCCCAGGTGTTCTTCCAGCTTTTGCAGCGGGACTGCGCGCAGTTGCTCCACGGTCCTGATTCCGAGGCGATTGAAGACTTTTTGTGTCTGGCGCCCCAGTCCGCGGAGATTGGCAACCGGCATCGGCGCCAGAAAGTCGAGGACCTGGTCCGGGGATATTATCGTCAAACCATCCGGCTTGCGGTGTTCAGAGCCGAGTTTCGCAATCAGCCGGTTTGGTCCAATGCCTACGGAGGCGGTCAGTCCCGTCTCAGCAAGTATGCGGCGCTTGATCTCGCGACCGATGGTCTCGGGCGTGCCCATCAGCTTCTCGAGTCCACTCATATCCAGGTAGGCCTCATCTATCGAGGCGGCTTCCACGGCGGGCGTTATGGTTTCCAGGATCTGAAACACATGCCGCGAGACCCGGCGGTATTTCTCGATATCGGGGCGCAGGTACACGGCATCCGGGCAACGCCGGTACGCTTCGGAAATCGGCATGGCCGAATGGATACCAAATTTTCGCGCTTCATACGAGGCGGCAGCCACTACACCCCGATGGCCGGGCAGGGCACCGACGATGACGGGGCGCCCCTTGTACTCGGGCTGTTCCCGCTGTTCGCAGCTGGTGAAGAACGCATCCAGGTCCATGTGGGCGATCCATGAATGTTTCTCTTGAGAACGTGCCATTTCAGGGAAAGGTCAATTGGGTCCGTAGCGTGACAACAGGATTTGGAAAACTCATCTACCTGACCCGGTAGCGCAAGGTCTGCTTAAAAGTGCCATCGTTATTGTTAACGGACTCCATGTCCCCGGTAATACCGGCATATTTTCCGCTACCGCCGACAATGCTGATCATCGAAGCACCCTGGTCAAACTCACGCCCGGCCACCTGGATACTGCCGTTTGCAAAGGTCAGGGTCCACTGACACTGGAAGCTGTGTGCTGCCCGCGCGCGTATGCAGGTGCCGCTGTTATTGCCAATCTTTTTGAGATCTTCATCCAGCAGCGGTTGATCGAACACCAGGATATCGCCCACCGAGTCACCGGGCTCGCCGATATCAATGAATTGAGCCTTGTCTATGCGGGCATCGGCGATGGTCACCAGTGTTGTCGGATTTTCCTGTGAGCACGCGGCAGTGGCCAGGATGCTGACGGTTAGCAGTAGCTTGTATGAAGGTGCGGAGAATTTCTGCATCACGCCTTTCTGTCAAAGTGTCTGTATGCAGGATACTATATCACCTTGAAGGAGTACTGGTATTGAGGGGAGCAGGGTATGCAGGACGTCGATCTTACCGGTAGTTGTTTGTGCGGATCCGTGCAGTATGAAATACACGGTGAGGCTGATCGTTTTTATCACTGTCATTGCCGTGGCGTGGTCCTGTTCCGGTGACAGTTTGCCGGTGTATGCTGAATACCCGACGACGAGTTAATGACGCTGCAGTTTCTCTGCCAGCGGCCGGAACTGCAAAGCATAAAACATTTCCAGGTAGCGTTGTGTTTCAGCCCGTTCCAGGTCGGTAACATAGCGCCAGAATCCGTATACTCTTGACAGGGTCATCAATCGTTCCGCATAACGCGCCCAGGTATAACGTTCTTCGACCCGCGTTAGCGACCCGTGCGAGATACGCTGCCATTCGTCAGCATCTTCAGCACAGTGTTCAAAGAACTGAACCATGCGCTCTGCTGCATGTTCACCTTCGTTGGGGTCGATATGAAAACCGGAGACGTTATCCTCGATGATTTCCATCGGTCCACCGTAGCGAGTGGCAAAGGTCGGTAAACCGCTGCTCATCGCTTCGATAACCGTCAGGCCGAATGCTTCAAAAAGGGCGGGTTGTACGAAGGCACCGCTGAGGTCGGCCACCACCCGGTACAGTTCGCCGGTCATGCTTTTCTCCAGGTGCTTGCCCAGCCAGCGCACCTGGCCATCCAGCTGGTAGTCATCCATCAGGCGATGCATGCGCTCGATCTCGTTGCGTTCCTCCTCGTCGCCTGAACGCTGGGGATCGACATGACCCGAAACAATCAGCAAATTGGTCATCTCCCGCAGTTTCGGATTGCCGCCATACCACTCGACCAGGCCGGTCAGGTTCTTGATACGATCCATGCGCGCCATACTGAACAGCAACGGTTTGTCCCTGACCTCCAGGACACCACGTATATCTAATGCCGTCTGCTCGCCGAAAATCAATTCATCAATTTCTTCGTGCAGGTGGTTCAGGCGCCGATCCGTGTCGCTGGCAGGGAAGTACACATCGGCATCGGCGCCGGGGGAGACAATATTGAACTTGGGATCAAATACGTCGATACCGTGTACCACGCGATACAGGCCGGGCATGGTAAATGCCGTATGGGCCTCGTACTGCCCCACACCTTCGCTGGTACCGGCGATCTCCTGGTAGGTCGAGGTGATAATGAAATCCGCTGTGTTCATGGCGATCAGGTCAGCTGTGAACTGCGCAGCGAAATGATACTGCTCGTCATTGTCTCGCCAGTAGAGGTCTGAATAGAGGTACTTGGTTTTTTCCAGTGCATGGGCGATGTTGCACTGGGTTATCTTGAGCCGCTGCGAGATAAGCGCCGACACCAGGTTGCCATCGGAATAATTACCGATTATGAGGTCCGGGCGCCCACCCAGTTCCGCCAGCAGCTCACGTTCGGCTTCAAACGAATAACGCTCCAGGTAGGGCCAGATCTCGAAACGTGAAATCCACTGCGGTACCACTTCACCGTTTTCGTTATGAAAGGGGACGCGCAGGATGCGCGCATCATGGGTTCCTGCGATGGATTCGATACGCTGATCACAGGTGGTTCCCTCAGCTTCCGGAATCAGGCGTGTTACCACCAGGATTTGCGGGTCTATGTCCAGCCCTTGCGCATGGATACGACGACGCATCTCGCGTTCCAGCGCCCTCACCTGGTCAAGGATATACACCACCTGGCCGCCGGTATCCGGTCGGCCAAGCACCCCCGCCTGTCCGAACCAGCCGTGTGGCGACAGGATGGCGATTGAGAAGATCATCGGGATGCGCGTAAGAAACTTCTCCAGGTTGCCAGGTGACGGCGCTTCAAGAATATCCAGCAGAAGGTTCATGCTGTTCACCATGACATCCCGGGTGCGGCCCCAGCCCGGTTCAAACCCCAGTACCCGCAACTGGTGTCCCATCTCGTCCCAACCGGCTTCGGTAGCCTGCATCGCCAGGTAATCACGCGCCGCCCTCAAGGCACTGCGCAGGCCCTGTACGTCATCGATACCTTCGTTAAGCATCAACTGCTGGCCCCGGTACTGATGCATGCGCAGGAACTCCAGCAGTCGGCGATCGCCTTTCCCCAGGTCCTCGAACAGCCGACTGGATAAACGGCGATTCAGAAACTCCACACCGCGCCCGATGGAATGCGCCTCCTGCAGTTTTGGGAACTCCCTGGAAAACGGGCCCAGATCCAGTTCCAGCATCTGCCGGGTATCGTGCTTGCCCATGCCGTCGACCAGGCGCTCTCTGGCTTCCAGATAGGTGGAGATGTCCAGCTCCTCCACATCCAGGGTATCCAGCTGAAAACGGATATAACTCCAGCGCGCCACGCGGGTGCGCAGAGCGAGGTAACAATAGGTATTGTCCAGCGCGCCTTCCTGCGCCCAGCCGATCATTTGCTGCATCGGCGTATTCAACAGGCACTGGCCGTCCGGTTCGGCACACAGTTCGCTGAACATGGACTGCAGTTCGCTGCGTAACAGAAACGGCTGCCCGCGCTCACGGAAGCGGTGAATCACCCGGTGGGCATGCTGGCGCTTCTGTTTAAGATAGCTTTGTAACGATTCCAGAAAACCACTATTCAATCTCATGCCAGATTCCAGTCTTTGCAAAACTGTTGATAGAAAACCTTGTCGGATACCGTTGCACCACGAACGCCGACAATGGAAGAGGCAAAGCCCTGTGCGCGCTGCAGCGTCAGTTGCATGGGCCAGTCGTTCAACAAGCCCAGTATCAACACACTGGCAAAAGCATCGCCGGCGCCGACGCTGTCGACAACGTCGGTTGACCGGTCCGGCGCTACGGACAGGGTTTCGCCCCCTGCCGTGAAGGCCTGTGCACCCTTGTCGCCCAGCGTGACAAGTACCCATTCCAGAGCATAGTCCCGCAGCAGGGCTTTTGCCCGTTGCTCCGGCTCATCCAGATCCGGGAGCAATAATGCGAGCTCATCCGCATTCATTTTGGCCCAGCGGGCACGCCGCAGCAAAGACAATACATCATCCCTGGTCCACCAGGGTTCGCGAAGATTGACATCGATAAACACCGGCACGTCATCGCTCTGCTGTATGGTTTCAAATGCGTGCCTGGATACCGGACTCCTTAACGCCAGGCTTCCATGATAAAGCAGTGCCATATCATCCATTGGTGGCAGCAGCTGGTCATTTATGAAATCCCAGGCGCGGTCTTTAACAATATCGTAAGACGGTTCACCATCATTGAAGGTAACATCCACCGTGCCGGTAGGGTGCTGGCTGTCCAGCTGCAGTCCGGCGGTGGACATCGCCCGATTTTCCATGGCCTGCCTGATCTGGTGGCCGAGTGGATCATTCCCCACCCGGGATACAAGCACGGGGGCTTTCGCAAACGCCTGCAGGTGCCAGGCAATATTAAAGGGTGCTCCCCCCAGGACGGCTTTTCCGTCCGGGAAATGATCGAACAGGACTTCACCAAACACCACCGGGCGTGTTCTCTGTGTCTCATTCATGCCGACTGTTTTCATTTAACCATGCCCTGCTTTCGGGTAGATAGTGAGCAACGCCTTCAATGATACCGGCGCTGTAGTTGCCGTTCATCCCCAGATAATCGCCTTTCGCCAGATACAGCGCATCTCTGTTACCGCTTGCCTGTGCATCAGCGACAGCCTGTGCCCTTACATCAGTCGCCGCATTGGCAACCAGTACGGCGGGAATAGAACTGGTCAGTACCTGCATATCGTTACCGCTATCGCCTGCATACAGGGTCTGTTCGCTACGGTATCCCAGTTGGCTGCGTAAAAACTCTACGGCGTGGAACTTTGTGGCACTGGCGGGAAGCACATCGAGAAGCCCCGTCCCCCTGGGTTCATCAACACTCCAAATGAGACTTGCCTGAATATCTTCAGCACGCAGAAGATCCTGCATCCTTCTCATCATGCTGGTGGAATCGCTGTCCAGGGGAACATAATAGCTGAGTTTAAAAATATTTTGTTTCTCTGCTTCCTGCAGCTCAAGCCTGTCGAAAGCGTTGAACATGGCCGCCAGATGAGCATGGTCATGACCTGCCCAGTCCCCCGCAATCTCGCTTTGCCAATCCTGTCGGGGTTGCCAGCTGTTCCGGTGTACCTCGTAGATAGTGGTGCCAACGTCACCGATTACAAAATCAGGCACCGGAAGCCGGTACTCATCAATCGCATCCTCCACCAATGCCCGGTGCCGCCCGGTTACATAGGCCAGGGTCACCGCTTCCCGGCTGACCAGCCGGTGAAACAGTTCTCGCGCCTGAGGCGACTCGGGCTGATAACCGTTTGGCAACAGAGTCCGGTCCATATCGGTACACAACAACAACCTTTGTGTCACTCCGGTGGAACCCCGCAGAGATCCAGGAACTTATAGTGCTTGATGGCCTCAAGAATGCCGGCAGCATAGGGTTGTTTGGCGTAATAGATGTGTTCGACATCGGCAAGTTCTGACAGCTCCTCATGGTGACGGTTGGCCACCACGACCGCTTGCGTGTTGCCGCGCATCAGGTCCTCATCGGCACCGGAACCACCGGCAGCCAGCACATGATCCAGCGAGATATCCCACTGGTCGGTAAACCATCGCAACGCGAAGCCCTTCGATGCCCGTACCGGGACAATATCCAGGAACTGGCCAAATGAATAAATCACGTTTACGGTCTGGTCGTTCTGGTGAAGCAGGCTGTTGATTGCATCGATTTCCGGGGCCTTTTCCGGATCAATATAATAGCTGATCTTGAAACGGCTCTGTTCTGAATTAGGCTGGCGTTTGAGACCGGGTAACTCGGCAAGCACACGACGCACCGCCCTGGGATTCCACAGGTAATCGATATGGCGGGACCAGCCTGTATCGATGGTCAGGCGCGGCGCATAGTGGATTTCGGTACCCAGCGAGGTAATCAGCAGGTCAGGCTGTGGAATACCAAAACGCTTGAGCACCCTCAACGCATCATCCAGTCGCCGGCCGGTGGCGATCGCAAAGGTTGAACATTTCCGGTTGCCCTTGACCACAGATACGAAATCGGCAAGCGATTCCGGATCCCCTAGCAGGTTCTGATCCAGATCGGTAATGATGGTGCGGTCGTGATACATCCTGGATCGCCGGGGCGGCAGCTGGCGTTTTTTCGGCTCAACACGCGCTATCAGCGACTGAATCGCGGCAAGATAGGTTTCTGCATGGGCGCTCCATGAGTAATGCCGGCGGACACCTGCGATCCCGTTACTGGACAGCTCGCTCCACAAGGAAGCATCGTTCAGCACCTTGAGCAGGGTTGTGGCGATCTGCGCCTTATCCAGCGGGTCTACCAGGTAACCGTTGTGGCAATTGTCGATAATATCGGTCGGACCGCCGTCCTCCGTCGCTACAATCGGCAAGCCGCTGGCGGCCGCTTCAATCAGTGTCAGACCGAACGGCTCAGTCAAAGCCGGGTTGATGAAAACCCCTTTTGATGCTGCAACCAGCCGATAGATAACGGGTACATCATCGGGCAGGTGATGCTTTGGATAAGCCACCTTGCCGTACAGGTCATGCTGATCGATCTTCAGCAGGACATCAGTAAGCACTTCCTGCGCGCCTTCTTCCATTTCCTGTATATCGTCACGGTTTCCGGCAATGATTACCAGATTGGCGGCATCCTGAAGTTGCTTCGACTCACCATAGGCATTCACCAGTGTCGAAATATTCTTTCGCGTGTCGGGACGGGACAGCGCCAGGATCATCGGTTTGTCCGGCTGTTGTAAAAAACGAACGATCTGCCTGTATATCAGGCTTTCCCGTTCGCTACCATTCGGTGGGTGGAATTGTTGAAGATCGGTTCCGGGTGGAATGACCCGCATGCTTTGGGGCTGATAATAATCGTAGAGTTCATACTGCTCTTCGATTTCCTGGTGCGTACTGGTTATGACCAGTTCTGCTGCACCCAGCGTATCTTCCTCGGCGTTGATACGGCGCGACATGTTGTAGCGCTGTTCAATATCATTGCGCTTCAATCCGCGCGCAAGAAGACGTCGGCGTTTTACCCGGCCCAGTGAATGACCGGTATGCACCAGAGGTATGCCCAGCATGTTTGCAATACGTGTTCCGACATAACCGGCATCGGCATAATGCGAATGCACAATGTGCGGCGTGCGGCCCAGGTCGCGCAGATAATCCAGGGCCCGGTCAGAAAAGTTGTCCAGGAAGTCCCAAAGTTGCTCCTTGGCGATATATTCCTCCGGACCGGCATCCAGGCGCGCGATGTGGACTTTACTGGAAATCTGCTCATCGGCACGGGAATATTCAGTGCTTACCTGCGAGTCGACCACGCGGCGGGTGAGAAGGTCAATACGGTCAATCTGTGCGCATTGACTCAGGGCCTGGGCAAGTTCAACGACATACCGGGTCTGGCCCCCGGTGTCGGCATCCCGGCCCAGTTCCAGATCGTGCCCACGGATCAGCCCATGAACGCTGATAAGAAGTATGTACAATCCCTCTTGCTGCGTTGTCATTTCCACGTTTTCCGGCATCACTTTCTTATGATACAAGCAGTTAGACTAACACACTGTACAGCGAACTACCTGTGCTCCAACTGACGGAGGTCAACTGCGCAGAACCTGCCATGACAATAACGCAGGCGGGCGACTGCCAGAAGTTGAGTTAAAATCCTCTAATATTCTTGTGTTCGTTGACACTGGCTGTAATCCTTTCTAACCTTATGGAAAGGCTCGGGTTACCGCTACCCGGGCGCGCCATAAACAGTACAACGGATAGAGGATGCACAATGATTACCTTTGACGAACTGAATGCACAGGGCCACGAAATTACGGAACTCTCCAATGTGCTGTCGTACCTGCTCGCAAATCGAAACATGTGTGACACTGAAACCTGCTGCGATCTTTTCTATCGTTACGGCGACAGGATTCGCCAGCACCTGGACATGGTCGATCACACCTATGCTCCACTGCTTTCGAGCGCCGATCCCGACCTCAACAACACGGCGAAAAGATTCATGGGAGCATCCCAGGAGATCCAGCGCATTTTTGCCCAGTACTCAAAGAAGTGGTGTGAAAAGCGCAAACACGCACTTCATATCAGCAACCACGAACAGTTTGTGGAGGAAACCAACGGGATCTTCGACATGATGCTGAACCGTATCCAGGACGAGGTGGAAAATCTCTATCCACTGATCCGGGAGGCAAGGGGCGATACCCAGCGGGCAGCCTGAATCAAGCGCCCCGGGAAAAGTGACGGGTTCAAGACTTTTCGCACGCCCGCATAGCGTAACGTCGCGCTAACTACGACCTGTGGCCACGGTGCTGGCGGGAAGGGTGCTGCGGGCAGTTATTCGCTGCAGGTGTTTACATAAACCCGTCTGTCAGGGTTTTCATGAAGTTGATTAGATCGGTTTTTTCCTGGTTGGTTAAACCCAGCCCCATGTCGGTAAACGGATTGAGTTCCGATGCAATATTGTCATTGAGCTCGGCAATATGAAAAGAATCCGCCACGATGATATCGTAATGCGTAATCCCCTCGTCGAGCGTATCGTATATGCCATTATGCATGTAGGGTGCAGTTAACTCGATATTACGCAAGCTGGGCACTTTGACTTTTCCTCGCCCGGTTGCCAGGTCTGCGGGCGTAATATTGCTGTTCCCGGCCAGACCCTCGTCCCTGAATGTATTGTCACTGACATACGCCGGATTCATGGTGTTCACCGGGGTTCCAACTGTGAAGCGGATCACACTTTTGTGTGTACGCCGTATTGGCTGTTTTCAGCCCCGGCATAGCGCAAGTTCAGGCAGGCGAAATCAAGGAGGCGGGGACAGCCGAAAATTGCTAGCATTGGTTTTGTTGCTGAACCCTTTAGGTATCTGCGCCTGAGGAACACATATGGATGTGCGAGAAGTTCTGTATATGAGGGATCCCCGCCTGCCGGAACTGCATGCCCTGGTGCAGGATTCCATGGGCGCCATGCAGGCCCAGGACGGCGTGAGTCTCGCCACTACGCCTGCATGAACGCTGCGGCACACAACATTTCGCTGCGACATCTTGCCGATGAAGATCTGGCGCGTCGGTCACAGGCGTCAGGTCTGGTTTATCTCACGCTCTACGCCATTGTTATCATATTTACTCCTTATGCTAACGATCATCTTACTGTCACAGTGCTTGCGGGTTTGGTGATATTCACGGCAGTTGCATTACGTACCTGGCTGATTCTGAAGTTCAGTACGATGTATCAACTCAGACCGGATGCCTGGCTGGCTGGGTTCAGTTCCCTTACACTGCTGTTAGGTGGTGTCTGGGGTGCTTTATGCGCATATGCGGTACTCAATTACGGTTTGGAGTGGACTGCCATGCTGACCCTGCTGAGTACAGCAGGTCTCTCAGCCGGCGCTATAACGACGCTCTCAATACGCCGCGGTCTTATCATGGGTTTTCTGTCGCTTATGTTATTGCCACCGACGGCAGCTGCGGCTTTTTTACAGACTGCGGAAACCTATGCGATAACCTTGATGTTTTTAACGTACGTCGTATTTATGTTTGGCATTGCAAGGCGTATCAACAAGGAGTACTGGGATGCGCTGCACAACACGGTGTTGCTGGATCAGCGCGCCAGAGAGCTTGAGGCCAGCAATCAGGAGCTCGAATCCTACAGCTACTCCATCGCGCACGATCTGCGTACCCCATTGCGCTCGATTATCGGTTTCAGCCAGATACTTTTCGAAGATAGCCGTGAGAAATTCAGCGATAACGAAAAAAATGACTTGAAGAGAGTCATAAGTGCCGGCAAATACATGGCACAGCTCATTGATGATATTCTTGAACTTTCACGGATTACCCGAAGGGATCTCGTCTACCGCGAGACGGATCTCAGTGAAATTGCACAGGAGTTTGCACGGCAACTTGCCGATGAAGCTCCCGAGCGTTCGGTTGCTTTCCATATTCAACCGGGTCTATGCACCATGGGTGACCCCAGGTTGCTGAAGATCACGCTGCATAACCTGATCAACAACGCATGGAAATTCACCGAAAATACAGATGACGCCGAGATCGTTTTCAGCTCAAAGAAAGAAGACAATGAAACAGTGTATTGCCTCTGTGACAATGGCGCGGGATTTGACATGGCGTATGCGGATAAGCTGTTCAAGCCATTTAATCGCCTTCACAGTGCGGCGGAGTTCGCGGGCACCGGCATCGGCCTGGCCACCGTTCAGCGCATTATCCTTCGCCATGGCGGGCAGATATGGGCGGAGGGGACACCGGATAAAGGCGCCTGTTTTTATTTCACCCTCCGCCAGGAGCTGGAGTCGAAACTGTGCATCGGCATTTAACTTTGGCCCGGTCGGCTGCCTGAAACACGATGAAATCTGCAGCTGAAAAACTACTGGGAAAACATAAGCAACTTGTGCACTCTGAAATGCTCAAAGTTGCGTCACACGTACAGCGAAATTCGGGTGACTGGATTATCAATACGCTGATGATCGAAGGTTATGAAGTGCCTTTCAGATACAAAAGAAAACAGAAATACAATAACATTTCAGGTCAGCGCGTCAATCTTACCTATTATGCAGCCACCGAGGCCGTCGCTGGGCTTGATTTTGAAGTGATGAATGTTGTGAGGATTAAAATCGCTTGATAGCGTGATTTGCTTTAAGTGAAAAGACTATCTAGTATCAGACGATATTTGCGATTTTCCACCCGCAGGAGCATGCAATGAAAAGCGAAGTATTCCGATTGTCGAAAAGACCGGTGTATGCAGCCCTTGTAGCCGGGGTAGTGTTGATGTTGGGTGGCTGTGCAACCTCAAATGCGGATGGTCAGGTCGCAGTGGCGACACAGCCGACTGCAAAACAATTCCAGCGCCTCGTCGACGAAGCCCACGCAAAATACAAGGGTCTGAAGGACGGGGCGAATGCGAATTACATCCCGATCCTCGATACTGTCCCTTCGGAGCTGTTCGCCGTCGTTATCGCAACAAAGGACGGTGCGATCTATTCGGCCGGAGACGTTGATTACGTCTACTCGATCCAGTCGGTAGCAAAGCCGTTTACGGCCGCCCTCGTTATGCAGCAACAAGGCCCGGAAGCGATCGTGGAGAAGATCGGGGTGGAGCCAACCGGTCTGCCGTTCAATTCCAAGCTGGCGCTTGAGCTGTTGGACGACCGGTCCGTCAATCCGATGGTAAACGCCGGTGCTATCGCAGTGGTCAGCATGGTTGAAGCGAAAGGCGAGGAAGCACGCTGGAAGATGGTCCACGACAACCTGAATGGATTCGCAGGCGCCAGGCTCCCCTTGTTGAAGGAGGTTTACGAGTCAGAGTATTCGACCAGCTGGAGCAACAGGGCGATCGCTAACCTGCTGTTCAACTACGAACGCCTTTACTGCGAGCCTGAGGAAGCATTGATCGTCTACACCAAGCAGAGTTCAGTCGGGATTTCGACCATGCAATTGGCCATCATGGGGGCCACGCTTGCCAACCATGGCGTCAACCCCAGGACTGGCAAGCGACTGCTTGCCGCCGAGCACGTGCCGGAACTGCTCGCAATCATGTTGACGGCCGGTTTTTACGATGAGTCGGGACTATGGGCCTTTACGGCAGGACTGCCTTCAAAGACGGGTGTCGGCGGTGGTGTCGTCTCTGTTGTTCCGGGCCAGTTTGCGATAGCTGCGTTTTCACCCCGCCTCAACGAGGCAGGTAACAGCGTGCGCGCCCAGAATGCCATCCGCTATATTGCAGGGGAGCTGGGGGTTGGTGTCTTTGGGCCCAACAAACAGTAATCTGATGTAGCGACAGGGCAGGGGATTACGGCTAGCGCTAGCAGGATACCCAGATCACTATGGTGTTCGACTTCGATCCGGTGCAGACACTTGGCATTGCCATCACGGTGCTCTACACCGGCATGTTTGTCATCCGGCATTCCACCTTCCTTAGCAACTACGATATTCCCATCCCCGTCGTCGGCGGCCTTCTGTTCGCCATCATTACCAGCCTGGCTTACGGGCAGTTCGGACTTCACCTGCAGTTTGATATGGCGCTGAAGGAACCCATGATGCTGGCCTTTTTTGCCAGCATCGGTCTCGGTGCCGATATGCGTATGCTGGCGCGCGGTGGCCCGCAGCTGCTGTTGTTTGGCGCAATCTGTGTTGTCTACCTGATCGTGCAGGACGGTATCGGCATGATGACTGCTATCGGTCTTGACCTGCATCCACTGGTCGGCCTGCTCAGTGGTTCCATAACCCTGTCCGGAGGACATGGCACCGGGGCCGCCTATGCCGAGCGTTTCAGCGATACCACCAATCTGGCCGGTGCCATGGAACTTGCCATGGCATGTGCGACCTTTGGCCTGATTCTCGGTGGCCTGATCGGCGGCCCGGTTGCCGGCCGCTTGATCCGTAAACACGGGCTTAAACCGGAAATCCGCAGGCGAGCCTGGCAGGATGACTCAAAGCCGGCAGAAGATCCGATCAACGCCGATAATTTTCTGCTCTCGCTGTTTTACATCGTTGCCTGCCTGGCAGGCGGCAAGCTGCTGGCGGCGGCCATGTCGGGCCTTGCCTTCACGCTGCCGGCCTTTGTCTGGTGTCTGCTGATTGGTGTGGTGATCCGTAATGGTGCTTTTTTTCATAAACACATACGTGTTCATTGTGCATCCGTAGGCATGATCGGCGGCCTGTCCCTGTCCCTGTTCCTTGCCATGGCGCTGATGTCGTTGCGGCTGTGGGAGCTGCTGAGCCTTGCCGGACCATTACTGGTGCTGCTCGGTGTACAGGTTCTCGGTATCACCATATTTGCCAGCATCATCACCTTCCGTTTTATGGGTAAACAATACGATGCAGCTATTATCGCCGGTGGACACTGCGGCTTTGGTCTTGGTGCCACGCCGACAGCAGTTGCCAACATGGAAGCACTGACGCGGCGATTCGGACCTGCGCCACAGGCCTTCCTGGTTGTTCCGCTGATGGGAGCTTTTTTCATCGACCTGTTAAATGCAATCGTAATCCAGGGTTATCTTTCCCTGCCCCTGTTCGGCTATTAACATGATCCAGCTGCGTATTCTGCCGATCCTCCTGTTGCTGGCAATAGTAATGCTGACAGCCTGCAAGCGCGGACCGGATACCGGTGTGCTTGAGCAGGAGCTTCGCGAACGCCTCGATACCGGGTTTTCACCGGGTCTTTTCAAGGTTCACAGTTTTACCCGCAAAGGTTCTGCGCCCTCGGCGAGTGGCGATGATGCGCTTTATATTTACTTCGACGCCAGGCTGGAGTTCCAGCGCGACTACAATCTGACCGCGTGGCGAGGTCTCAACCTGGGCACACTTGCCGCAGTACTTGGTGCAACACCTGCCGGGATCCAGGGCTATCACCAGAACAACCAGCGCGGCGATCTGCTACTGGTTCGCGGCAGGCTGAATTACCACAAAAGCGAAGACGGCTGGGTAAACATTAGCCACGCGCCACTGAAAAAACCGGCCGAACCAGCAGCTTTGGATACCATGGAAGGCAGTGGCCCGTCCTCCGTTCTTCGATCGGTACGCCGGTTACTGCAAAGAAGCCCGGACAGTCGTGGGCAATCCCGGGATGACATTATCATCGAGGAATTCGGTCAGTCACTCAAAGAGATTGATCTCCGCTTCGCCCAGCTGGACGGCAAGCTGCCATTTGGCACCGGGTGGTCCGCTGGAACCTACAACCGCTTCGGCTCAGCGTTTGCTCCCTATGCAGCGAAACATGGACTGCCGGTTTTCAATTATTCTTCCGAAGGCAGCGTGGAGAACGGCCTCAGCCTTCAGGAAGGTCACCTGGATTTCGCACTGTTACAAGGTGATGTCGCCGAAGTGCTTTACAAGGGATGGGCGGAAGCTTCTCAATTGCCACAACCTGGCCTTCGCTCCATGGCCAGCCTGTGGCCGGAAGCGTTGCACATCATTACGCTGGAAGATCGCAACATCCGAAGTTTTGCAGACCTGAAAGGGAAGCGTCTGGCGGTAGGCAGTCCCGGTTCCGGTACCCGGTTTACCGCCAGGCGTGTGTGGGCTGCTTCAGGATTTACCCGTTCGCAGGTGGGTGAGATCCGCGACATGGGCCTGTCCGCATCGATTGCCGCGCTGGAGGCCGGTGAGGTGGATGCCGTTTTCGTCGCCGGCGCCATTCCGGATCCGGCACTGCAGTTACTGGCACAGCGCCGTGACGACGTGCGCCTGGTACCGATCGACACTGCGATACTCGACCAGTTGTCCAGTAAACACTTTTCCTATTACAGCACTGTCATCCCGGAAAGAACTTATCCAGGACAGACCAAACCCTACCGCACACTGGGTTTTTCGGCACTGCTCATCACCAACAACAGTACCGGCGATGATCATGTCGAGCGGTTTCTCGAGCTGGTGGTCGAAAGCGCAAATCAGCTTACCCATGAATTTTACCGAACGGGCTTTATTTCCACCAAAACCTCACGGCTTGGTATTTCCATTCCCATGCATCCGGGGGCGACACGCTTTTACGAAAAGCTCAAAGACAAAACGGCAAGCACTGTCACAGAGTGAAAAATGTCCCCTAGAATTTGAAACCACCGATCAGACGCAAGGCCCATACCGTCGGCTCGTGGTCTATCTTGTGCTGCTCATAGGTGCCCGTAAAGTAACCGCCGGACAGGAACCTGTAGTTCAGCCGGATACCGCCCATCTTCATGAAGTCCTGTCGCTTGCCATCAGAACTGATCGAGTATTCCGAATCAAGGTTAAAATAGGTATATCGCAACGCGAGACTCAGTTTGTCGATGCCTATTTTTGAAAAATCATAGGCGCCCTGCAGTTTGTAGGCCTCTGCATTGCGCAGGGATCCCGCTTCAAAGAAATGAAAGATCATGCCGGTGGCAAAGTAGGGGTAGCCACCCCAGGCGCCCAGCGTGGAGCCCTGGCCATCACTGTCGGTGTATTTTGAAAATCCGCTGGCAACGGAAAACCCGTTATCGAGCGCGGCGTCATATTTCAGCGAGTAAATGCTGTAGTCGATGCGAGTGTCACTGCTTTTGAGGTCACCCACTTCATTGAAATTGATGAACTGGGCGCCGGCATCATAACTGAAATACTTGTTCTTGCTGGTGTAGTTGTACTGCGCAAAGACCGTATTGTAGAGATCTTTTGCATAGTAGTTCCATAGCTGGCCATGGTGAAGGCCGTTGTTGTAATCCACAGCACCGTAGAACACACCGGTATCGTCGGCCTCATCCTTGTTTATCTGCGGCACGAAACTGGCGTCAGACATGGAGTGGAACTCGGTGCCGTTGTCGCCACTGTCCCAGACACCGGCCATTTGTCCGAAGTAGCCGACATGCAGTTCAGTATCCTGAAAAGAGCTGTTGATGTATCTCGCCACTTCAAAGCTGTTAGCCAGCATGTAATAGTCATCTGCTTCGATCATCGGCGTGAAGATTTCGTTGCGGCCGACGAGTGCGTTGTGCTGCTCGTTGGCGTACTCGACGTACAGTTCCTGCAGGATGACGAAAGGGTCGTTATCGTCGGGGTCGAAAACAAAGTTACGGCTTTGTTTGTCGTTCTCGTTCAGGCCGAAATCGGTGGCTCCCGCGCCGGTTATTTTCGCCTTGAAACCTTCATAGACGGGTGTCTCGATAGACAGCTTCGGTATGACATAAAAGCCGCGCGAGTCTTTGTGCCCCCTGTTAATTGTTGGGAGGCCATCCGAATTATCGTAGTCGTACTGAACCCAGCCGGCCCGCTCGTCACCGGACACGGTGAACCCATTGAAATCAAAAGCGTGGCTCTGGCCGGAGTACATGCCAGCAGTCAGCAGTGAAAAAAATAACAGTGTACAGGATGTCTGACGGTGCACTGCCTTTTCCATGCTCATTGCTTTTCTGCGAAATTGCTTGCGCGCCATTATAGTGGCCGCGAGCATGGATAGCTAACTGAGCACCGTACCGGGCTTTCACCCGGCCTGTTCAGGATTCACAACTTCAGCCTTAAAGGTTTTGTGCCCTCGGTGAGTGGCGGTGATCCGGAATC